>Ga0307509_10000256_pt1 | contig 86446 bp, 81 predicted proteins | sample 10_EM_MG_FD_202245 | JGI IMG/M metagenome (GOLD analysis project Ga0307509, IMG submission 202245) | Populus trichocarpa ectomycorrhiza microbial communities from riparian zone in the Pacific Northwest, United States - 10_EM | ecosystem: Host-associated > Plants > Roots > Unclassified | place...
CGGACGGCCGTCGACGCCCGTCCGACTGGACGACTGAGAGGGCTGAGTATGAAGGAGTGATAAAGTTGCTATTAGACCGAGCAAATGTCAATCCCAACACTGCAGACACCCAAGGCAACCTAGGACCACTCGGGAGGGCGGCAGAGAAAGGGCATGAGGGAGTAGTAAGGTTGCTAGTGCAACGAGGGGATATCAACCCCACTACTGCAGACACCTAATGTGGCCGAACGCCACTCTTGTGGGCCATAGAGTACGGGCATGAGGGAGTGGTGAAGTTGCTGCTGGAACACGGGGATCTGGATCCTGATATACCAGGTCCAAACGGCCAAACAGCACGTGAGGTATGAGAGTTGAATCTCGAGAACATGCAGGGATTGTGCGGTTACTCTGGCAACAGAAACCCTCCTCTTCATCCCCCGGGTATCCCGCACCCGAGCCGTCGGACTCAGACCCACATCCCCTTCAGAAACCGGTTCACTCGAGTGATCCATGCTGCATCTTAGTCTCGATTGTTATCGCTGTGGTGAGCCTCGCTGGAATCATAATCATGATATATTGCTCCAACTGACGCCAACTCCTGCGCTATCGCTCATGCTGAGTGAGCAAAAGAGGACGGGGCTTTGTTGGGTTCGGAGTTGGGATGCACAGGCAGGGTAATCAATTGTGTAGTATAGCAGATATAACGGTTAAATTTAATTAGTTTCCGGTTGTATTTTTCCTCCTCTTGAACACTCCCGAATTCCTTCAGACGGATGAACCTGTCCAAATGACCATGCCTATTCACGACAGGGGTAAAGTATTGGAACAAACTGGGGTCATGATGGCCAATGCGAAATTTCCTTTATTCAGATGCTAAGATACCTAAGAGGGAAAATAACCGCTTTTTTTTTGCTCATCGGACAGACATTCGGCCCCATGTTTGTTCCAATACTTTACCCCTGTGGCGAGTACATCAATATGACTCGCGTCATTTCCCAGATCCTGACTTCCTAAGCGGCCAAGCAGTTTGCAAATAACACTGACGTGATATTTCCGACAGAGAGAGAGCGAGAGATTAGACGAGTGATAACCTATGATTATTGATAGCCTCACCAAAGAATGGCTAGTTATTTCATTTTCAATGCCCCTGCCCGATGTATGATAAATTACGATACTCTACTTCTCAAAATGCCAAATCCTAATCTCACCGGGGCTCCTGCAGTGCTATCAACGGTCCGGGGGCCTCATAGGGCCCGATGGGGATATAGTACGGCCATGAGCCCTGGACGGGACGGGACGGCGAAAGGTGGTCCGTTCCCATCAAATCCTTAACAGTGCCGGCCCCTGTCTAGCTCATCACCAAATTCTTTTTTTGTTAAGTTCGTGGATTGATTTAGGTACGGTACAAGACCATCCAATCACTAACCTTCATACCAGTATTAACTTATACGGTTGCCACACACCGGTAGCCACATCTCCCATACCGGCACTTTCAACTCTTTAAATCATCATCTCCCTTCACTCCCTCCGCTCTCTAAGGAAGAAGAGTGGTTTGAACCGTTATCAAACGCCGCTCTATTTACGACAAGGACGGAAAATTACAACATCAGGCTATTTATTACCTTACAGCAATAACCGCCAGGAGCCTTCGTTCTCGTTGATTCCACAAGTTTAATACCTGCCATAGAATCCCGATGTGTTCTGCGTCCTGGTCAGGAGCTGAGCCTAGCACCTGCTCCCCTAACCCCAAGGGAGAGCAGTTCACAAATATTACGTTCAAACCCGATTTTGCCGAGTTTCATATGCGGGAGGTGGGTGATGATTTTGAAGGTGTTTTCGGGAGAGGGGACTATAACGCAGCCGGTAAGCTCGGTTTTCCCCGATGAGTATTGGGTTCGCTCGTCCCGATACCCGGGTGTAGCTTTTGTAGAGGACGTAAAGGCCTTATTGAATGGAGAGTGGATCGAGCTAGACATCGGGAAGGACTGCGGAATGTATCTCAATGCACTGTACCAATGGGCCAGTGGCCTGGAGAACCCTGTGATTACCGGGAAAGTCGTGAATGGTGGCTGGGGAGTGGCCTTCGCAGCCACGGTTGTAATTTCAAACTGGTATGTTTTGTCAACCGCATGGCTACAACACCATGAGATTTCATGTAAATTACATTGCAGATCATCTTTGTACCCACCTTCAGGGAGCTCTAAAGAAACCGACAAAATTCGGAGCTGCTGCCAGAAACGCCTCAGATGCGCAATCATTTCTTCAAATTCGTCAACAAGTGACTGATAGTGTAGCCTATTTGGTAGTAAATTACTTTATAAAGAGACATCAAAATTGCGCCTCTAAGTAATGCAAATTTTCTTATGGTCGGTTGAATAAATTACTTTCTTGCTGGAATATTTCTCTTTGTACTGCAACCAATAATGAACTATCACTCGCTATATTATATGTCTTGGTACAGCTGCTGAACATACTGAAGCGGAGCTAATGATTTACGGGGCAGGTTTTGCACAGCGGAGGAGATAGCTTAAGTAAACACAGAAAGCCTGTATTAATTGTGTTGAGGTCTCATAAGAAAAAAAGACTTGAAGGTAAAGGTTTAGAGAAGAAGTAAGGAAGAAGTTGAGAAAGGAAAGAAGGGGAGAAAAATAAAAGAAAATATTTCTTACATTTCCAACAACAGCTGTTGGGAGTAGCTGCACTCTTTCTCCATAGTGGAAGGCCAATGCACTAGCGAGAGAATGCACAAGCCGTGAAACAAATGGCTCCTGTTTGCTCTCCTTCCCACTTTGCAGTAACCTTTCCTTCATTTCTTTGCTGACACAATCTTCTGATTTTCTTCCTTTCAAGTCTTCCCTCAGTTTTGATATGCTTCACAAAATCAACGATGGTCTCTATTACCGCTTGATATGACCTCAGCACACTCAGGTGTACCTTTTCACTTCACTGTGTAAAATATCTGAGTCCTCCTTACAAATTATTACCTCCTTGTCTATCATTTTCAACAACCATGACAGTTGATTGATTGATTGTTTCCTACCTCCCAACAACACCTCTCCCATCAGCCATTTACTCTTTTTCTTCTTTCTTTCTCAATATCAGCGATGCCCTCATCTCAGCTCAGTGCACAGCATTGAACTACATGTTTATCAATCCAAACCTACTCTCTCCTTGCCTCACAAAAGCCTCCCCCCACCCCTCCGACGGTTCAAACCATTGTCATCACAGTGTCTGAGCGATTTCCCTCTTCTTTCTCTACCTTTTGCCAAGTTCTTCATCCGTACTATTCAGGCTGCTAGCTGTGCTTGGGGTGAGGGTTATTGACAGTATGATACCAATGCTGATTTGCTTTGATCTGACTTGGATGATGCCTAATAGTTTAAATAGCTAATTACAGTAGAAGTTCACCACATCCTATGTTGCTAACTGGGTAATCAATTCAGGCACTATGGCTGACAAACTCGACCGGCACTACCTCATGGCTCTAATGACTGGGAGGAACGTCTTTGATAAGAACAAAGATGGCTCTGCTTGCTCTGTGGACTATATATCCATGAATCCCAAATAGGGCATTACAGCTGAATGCAAAACAAGCCTTTTCACCTTTGCTGTCCAGGATACCATTGCCAGTGCATGTGTTTGGAGGAAGAAGTTCCAAGTGGTGGCAGCAAGGTTAGTACAATTGAACCATGAAGAGCAGAAAGGCTGCTTGACCATTACTGAAAACAAAGATGTTCCGAAATCCATGTCTCTCTACCATGAGACTGTATGTCACAAATTGTGATAAAGCAAGGCAAATTTCACATGACTAATACTCATTAGTCATAGGTATATTGGGTTAAACGCTATGATATCTGTTGACTTGGTGTATTTCACATGACTGCACAGCAGTAAGTCATCCGTAGATTGTTATTGGTTGAGTATTTCATAACTTATGATTGTGATGTCAAATGATGTAATGACTTTCACACATCATTTATATTATGAGTTATGGGTTTTAAGCACCAGTCTTATTTGGGCACACAACTGGTTTTATGAGTTGGTATTTGGTAAAAGGTTGTTGGGCAGATGACTAATAGAAGTCAGCTAATGGATTTGATATTATGACTTGTTATGAGTCATAAGATGTAGATGACGAATATGGATGAGTCATCAGGGTAAGGGTAGAGTGAAGATCGGGTATAGATAGGGGCCTTTTCAGTCTAGGAAGAAGATCTTCATGCTCTCATCCAAGTACTTTCCTACTTACAAGTTTTATAAAAAACAATTACTTTATATTCTTTTACTCACTATTGTTTTTCATCTATAATTGATCAGGCAATCAATACAAGACTACCAATTGTAACAACGACAAGAACTATCAAGTAGTTCTACAGTGCTCATTATTATTGGATAGGAGAACAGTTCCTATCATAACTAATAAAGAGATTATTGGAAGTGACATTGCCTGCTGATCCAGACAATCTATTATCAATTCAACACAGAGTTATTATCACATCCCAATTGGACTATAAGGGATTGTTACAATGTATGGGAAAAGTTGCAAGCCCTATCAGTCAAGTTGTTGCTGAAAGAATAGTCAGATGAGAATCAGACAGGGTTACCAGATATATATGATGAGATGTTCCTCCCCTCAAGGATTGATGTATTGCATTATATATATGGACACTGTTTGGATAACCAAATGAAAGGAGTAGGGAAGTAGTGGGATGATGCTAGAGCTTTGGGAAACTTGAACAAGTTAGCTGAACAGGGTCACAGTGGAAAGGACCTAGTATAAACTATGGAGGTGGACTATTTGAGGCTGTGATTACATTCAGTCACATGATAAAGGTAATCAAGAAGTTTCAGTGTCATATTATGGCAGGGCTTAGAGACCCTGAGTGGAGAATGGTATACAACAGAAGGATACTAGACAACAAGAAAACTGCAATTGGGCTACAAGATAGTGAGAATGAGTGGTTAGAGAATTTGGCTGAGGAGTTCAATAGTAAGCCCTTCTGATCCACACTTTGTATTATATGCAAAAGTATCCAGAGCCCGTATAGAACCCTAGACCTTATTTCTGTAGGAATGTGATGCTGTTGGAAAAATGACATACTGTATTTCCTATTTATAACTGAAGGTATATATAGAGATATGGTGCTATGCATCTCAAGGGGAAACCTGGCTAGATGCAACATGTAATACTCAACCCTATGAGGAATCAGGGCTATATCATAAAATGTATGATTTTTCAAGGTTCTTTGTCCAATTCACATCAAGGAAATGTTTTTCAATCTTATTTAATTTATTTATTTGGAATTTGCATTTCTGGGTTACCGATGATATTATTACTATGTATAAAATAAAATTCAAACAAAAATGGGAATACTACACTAGCGGGAACAGCTTACCTGATAATTAAGAGCGAGGTATATGGCTTTATAGAATGACCATATATCCGAACCCAAGCTCCCGGAGTTATGAGCTTCATAGAGGCATCTGGAGGACGACTTGGAATACTAAATGAGAGCACATTTTAAAATATGTTTAACTGATTGGAACGATGTTTAGAGAGTACTGCTCCTCTCATTTTCGAGTAGCATATGCGGTAACTGCATAATGCTTTGATAGCTGGATATCGGAACTGATTACTCCATATTCCATATTACTATTGGTATGTAGACATTTGGGCCGCATATTCATTTATAGTCTATCATGACCAAGAGATCCAAGACTGTCTACTGGTGGAGTGGGGACACCCTCAGATGAAATAGCAGTTCGGGAGATTCTCTGAGTCAAGCTGGGCAAGTTGTTAGGGTCAAACCGCGTTCGCACTTTGTTCTGACGAACTGAATTGTTGAGAAGATTCTTCTTAACTAGAGAAGTCGAAGTAGCATGAACATTAGTATAAATAGAGGCCTCTCTCCCGGTGGCTGAAGAATCATCAAGCAATAGAGAAGAAACCTTAACAATATAACAAGTTAACTAAGTTAGACTTTAACTCGTTGATATTTGACTACACTTTATTACTTTACCTTTACCAAACGATTACCTTCGAGCCTTCCTGAGTATTAATCTGTTGTCTCCAATATCCTCAGCCTAGTTAGCTCGGAATCCTACCGTGTTAGCTATCCCGTAACAGGGAAATTCACGGAATTGAACATTCACACATGTGAAACTACATGTTTATGATATAGCACAGATTCTTGATATAGTTGAGCATTACATGTTGCATCGAGCCAGGTCCCTCCTTTGGATGCATGGTACCATACATGACTGTCAAGAGCCAACAACCTGTTTTACTAACCAAAGTACTCAACCCTAATACATATGAGAATAGCTACTACCCGTACCTACTACTAACCTAATATCTGATACCTCCCCTACCGGCACTATCCCATGAAGCCACTAAACATTAAGCCATGCTTAAAAATAGTAATTTCACACATTGCCTATAAACACATATAAGATCCTATCGGGATCAAGAAAAACCCCACATTTCAACAAATACCACATGTTTAGCTCCCACCAAAGGCTTGGTCAGCCCATTGGCTATCAACCTCTCTGTAATAACCCTACAGATAGATAGCTACAGTGGACTAGACTAGTGTTCGTTATGAGGTGGGGGAGGGCGCGTTTTCACTTTCTGACCTCGCGGTTACTCTGGCCCGGGGCCAACTCTTTGCCATTCCTCTCCGCCCGTATGACAAAGGGCCCTGGCCGGGCTATGGGGCAGGGTGGGTATTTTACTTTCCCTGCTGATTGTCTAGACGGCCCCTATCTTCTCATCCTCCACCCTTGGCCCTGTGCAGGGTACCACTTATTCCAACAAGTGATATTTTGTGACTAAACAAATGGCCGGTTGAAATCTAAGGGGTGTTTGGCCTCTCAATTCTGATCCGAAATGCCAATTTGAGATGAGAATTGGCGGCCAAACACCCCCTAATTATTTTGTATGTCTAGTATGATCACTCCACTATTAGGATATTCCATATAGCAATCCGGCAACTATCTCAAAGATAGGATTTGAATATACTACTTACATTATCATTATGATTTGAGCTTCTAGTTTCAGATAAATAGTGCTTGGAAATCGCTCTCAGTATATGATTGTAAGCGTATAATCTAAGTATGTTTCTAAGTACTTCTAAGCATATGATTCCGGGTACATAACTCTAAGAGCATCGTTGTATAGTTATGCATGTATAATGCCTATCTTTCTGAGGATATGGTCTCTGGCTTATTCTTTAGTAATCTCATTCAGGCTGCCAGTGTATGGCTTTGGGCCTATGGCTTGGGCGTTCAGCTTTGGGCTTTTCATTCTAAGACTATTGGTTTAGGCCTCACATCTCACATGCCTTGCAAGCCATCCACCCAAATACTAGCCACTATTTAAATCTGGTCTGAGGTTCAGGCAATCACTTACCCTAAACTTGCAGATAGTTGGTTAAACTAAACACTCACTATGGTCTATAAAAAGCTATAGTTTTAGGTGAATCTCTTTGGCGTATGGTTTTGGGCGGATGGTTTTGGGCATATAGTTTTGGGGGGGTGGTTTTGGGTAATTGGCTTTGGGCGTATAGTTTGGACGTATGATTTTGGGGGCAAACAAGGGCAGGCCAAGCTCAAAAGTATATACCCATACTAGATAGAAAAATCAGTGATTAGGAGTATTATTATACATTCAGATGCATGCACAACCTCTGCCACCATTTAGGCATCTTATTGAACTCCCACAATAGCTTTCCGTCTTCTCCACATATGCATTGTGCACTGCTTGATGTGTAAAGTGGACAATACAACACCGATTTCCCATAAAAGAGCTACTATCATGTTCCACTGCATAGGAACACATGAAAATAATGAAACCTAGAGAATATATCTTAGTCACTTATTGGAATTAGATAAGATGGGCGGGAGTCTCTACATACCAGGGGTACAATCAATCTTGACTCCAAGCTTAGGAAAGCAGGCATCGCCACCGTCAAAGTCTCCCAATACGACTATTTCACACCACTCATGGTATACGTCCTTCAGATCCTTATGGTTATTGGTATTCACCTTGATGACAAGTGAGCGGGAGGTCTATATTCCAAATGCCTTGTCAACATTGTCAGCTTTTCTATCGTAAATGGTCTCATAGCCTGCTGTGTATTTGGAATGGTCCTCCAGGAGGAAAGTCTGAAATAGTGCCTCAACGGTTTGAGTCAACGGTGAAAGCTGCGGGCCGAATTCCTTTAGTGTGTGAATTGCTGATTTCATGTTATATGACTGGGCTGGCTCAGGTCCAAGTTCAATATTCTCCATTTGTGATCCCATTCGTGGAACAAAGACATGGTATTCAATAACAGAGCCTTTCGTTGTCAAAGTACGGTTCGGGGTATGTTCGCTGCTCCCGTTTCCTGCAGGAGAACTCAGGGCCGTAGTATCCTTCATACTATCACTCGCAGCTTTATCAGTGGTTTGAGCGCCTTCCCTCTCGCTTGGTCTATAGTGCTTCCGCGTACCGCTTGCACTATGTCGGGTATGATCTGCCACTATAGTCCTTGAAGTAACATATTTGTGTACTGCCGGTTCAACTTGCGGTAATAGCCAACATGCTTGCTATTCCTAGCTTTGATTACACATATGATGCCTTGCCTAATGATAGTTTAGTATATAACCCTAGTCTTAGCCCAAAGGATGACTTACTTACTTGTTCTTTATTATATGTCACAGGTGATCCGGTACAATTGGGGCTCATTTTCCTCCTCGAAACACTCCTTCATGTTGCTATCCGGTGGCCGTTTAGGTCGCGAAAGGATTGAGTCCAGAAAGTCAAAATCGCCAGATTGGTGGTGTCTGGCGCGTGGATGATTGGGGGTATTCAACCTGTGGGAAATATTTCTTTTCATTGAATAAACCTTATGCATATCCAGTGGTAGACATGGTTCCCCTGAATCTAATACAAGCGAGGAGGAAATTAGTATATGCCCTGAATATAGATATGCGACCAAGTTGAAAGCTGAATACAACAATTGCTAATTTCAAGCCCATGCAGAGAGATCGGTTAAATAGCAGAGAATAACACACCTCTGGCATCCATGGTAGAATTTGCAATATCTGGACTCCTGTGTTAAGAGTTGTTGAGCTGATTCGCACCTTTTCTTCTTTTGCACTGCCGCTTGTGCTTCTCAGCATCCCTTTTCTTCATTTTTGATAGCCCTCCTGTAGTCTTCTATAGTACAAACTTGCTCAAAGCAAGCTTCCCTCTCGCTCCAAGCAGGATAGAATAAAGTGCGATTGGTACAGACAGTGAGTTTTTCTGCCTCCCGTTCACTATCATGACCTGCTAGCTTTCTTCGTAATTCTTGATTTTTGTAGGATTTCACCAGCATCTAAGATCCAATTGTACTGCTTTTGAGTGGTGAGTGCCGATAGGGAATCACAGCTTTTGTCATGCTAAGCACTCGCTCTACTCCAACTCTACCCCCTTGAACTGCGAGAATATCCCTAGCTATTTGAGCTAAATTGGGGAATCTTCCCCCATTAACCTTTCACCACTCCAGTATATTTGCCTCGTAAAAAGTCTCAGCTGGGCAGGCCTCACGTGTGGGATCCGTAACCTCAGCGTCTGGCTCGGGTGGCTTAATCCCAGAATCGGTTTCAAGGTATGCTAGTGCCTCACTTATGATAACTGCTGTGTGTCTTGAAGAGTAAAGGTGTTTGGATGGACTGTTCAGACCACTCCGTGGAGTTGACATGTCAGGTGCCCGATTATTTATTGGTGTATAGCACAGATCATAATAGGCTATACACTCCCTTTTATATGACTTCTCATACTCAGTCCCCCTACTGGCATTAAGATCCTATTTATGAAAAATGTTGAGTTTGCAATAGGGATTTAGACAAGTTCAAATGCCGAACCGAAGACCTCTTGGACTTTCCCTTTTGTCATAGTAAGAGGCTTCCTCCAATTTAGCTTTCACTTGGCCCTCACAAATATCAACCTTCGATTGCATCCGCTTCCGTTCCAACTTCGAAATTTGCATTTCTAAATGATCAAAGATATCTTGATAAACTTGAAACACACGATAAATGGTGACGCCATGTGTTTTTGACATCCACATAGTCCAAAATCATAGCGGTTGAAGTACCTCCAAGATGTATTCAATCTGCCTCCACTCTTTCGGGGTAGACCAGGGAGGTGTAAACTCGGCATAGGTTTGTAACAAGTCCTTGGTGAATTCCTGTAGTGGTACAGATCTCTCAAACATATTTAGGGTGGAGTTCCACCGTGGTTTGACATCATAAAGTAGTGTTGTAGGGATCTTAACCCTGTTATTCTGTATCTCGATGAAGTGTTGATGCCGTTGAGGTAAAGGACCAACTACAATACTTATTTTCTGATACTATAAACCATTAATGACATTATCTCTGACTAAAGGTATCTTAAGTGGGAACGACGGGGAAAACACTTGGTTCTACTTTCAAATTGGCGCGCATTCAATTTGGAACAATGAATTTGAGCATATACCCTGATGCGTATGAATTTGAGCATATACCCTGGTGTGTCTGAATTTGTGGATATAAATTTGTGAGTATGAATTTGTGCGTATGAATTTGTATGTATGAATTTGTGTGTATGAATTTGTGCGTATGAATTTGTGAGTATGCATTTGTAATATAGGTGCTAGGGTATCAGATCTTAGACACATTACCATTTCTACAGTTTTGTGAAACCCATTATCCAACCTCATAACCTTCTCGATATAGCCCGCCTTAAAGCCAGATGGCATATGACCATCCCACGATTTCACCTTGATTGAACTCATAAATGCACCAAGGATAAGCTGAACAACATGGGCCATACATGGAATATGATTTTCCAATTGACACCATTCAACCGATAGTAAACTCCAATCATTGTTTAAGGCTTGAGTGAGCATTCAGTTATTGCTGGCACTATCGGTGATGAAACCCAGAATTCTAGCCTAAATCTAGTATCTGGCTAGAACGTCGTTAATTATCCCTGCCATATTAGTCCACATATGAGACCCCCTGATTTCCTTGAACCCGATCAGCACCTCCTCCATTTGCCAGCTATCTGAGATCCAATAAGCCACAATTGCTAAAAATGCAAGTTTGTTCACTGACGTTCATGTATCAGGAGCCAGAGAAATCTTTCCTGCAGCCGGTAGACATGTTCGAATATCATCCACCATAGACTTTCACAGCCGTTTCAAATGCTGTGTTAATGTCGTTGGGCTGGGGATTTCGACTCCAGGACGAATGTACTTGCAGGTACGATGAAAGGCAAGGTTGTTTGTGCAATTAAAGGCGAGATTCGTTGCTAAAAAGCTTTTAGAAAGTATTCTTCGAAATCATGCTGATTGAATCCTGCTGGTGTGGCTAGATCGATAATCCTACCCCTATTTCACTTTTTGCAATAGTGTAAGAACATTTATACCAAGTGGGCTTCCAGCCTGCCCATCATATCCATTAATCTTTCTTGATTTCAGACAAGCAGAGGACCTGTTATAGTCATCTATCGAGCTCGTCCCTGTGCCACTTGGGTGAGCTAGTACCTTTCTGCACATAATGCACATTACTCACGGCCTGGTAATAGTACTACCTAAACCGTCAGCACATTGTTGAAAGTATTTCCACACCTCTGTGCCTTGAAGATCCTAGTTCCATCTTATCTTTTTCTTGCCAACATAGTTCTCAGTATAGGCTATATACCCTGGTGTGCCTTGCCACCACTCTATCCAACTCTCATCATATTCCTCTGTATAGAGATAAAAGTTTCCAAATATCTCAAATGTAACTGTGTTGCTTGTTGGCATTGTCACGGCTAGCGGAGGAAGCAGATTCCGGGCTTGATCTTGGTTTCCAGGGGGCAGCGCTACCCAATCGGAGCGCAAGGCTGTTGTGGAATTTGAAAGAGGTGCGCGGGCCACATCAGCAAAAAAAATACCTTGCGTTCTAGCTCTCCCCGCTCACCCTGTGTGCCGGACGTTCCAGGCGCTTATAATATAAACTCCTGTTCTGGATGCGTCCGCCCGGGCTCATTCCGTCAGGAAGTGAAAGGGCCGCGTCCAATGCGTCCGGACGGGCAAGTCAGCGTCCGGACGTATTGGACGTGGCCCTTTTGTATCCTGACGCATTTGCCCCCCCCTGGTGCAGCCACCCCCCTGATACTCTACCCCAAGCGCCCAGCCTCTTCATCTCTTCGCTCCCAATGAACCCGTTCCTATGCTGCCCTTTTGCGGACGTCCTGCAGTGGCGACATCTCTGCTTCCGGCCTCCGCCCCCGATACGCCCGCCCACCAGCTTTCCTTCCATGATACCATCTCTCCTTTAACCCCGTCACTAACATTTCCCTGAATCCATTTCTCATTCGGAACCCCACCAACATCATCTCCTCTTCTCCCACACTCCGGGATTCCCTCAGTCTTCTCGCATATTCGGCGGACGTTTTCCCCTCATTACTTTCTCCGCCCTGATCCCTCCCAATACATTCAGCCCTTCCTCCTCCATCCTCGGATCCCAGCCCCTCTTCTCCCATATCCGGCGGACCTCCCCCCTCTCTTCCCCTTTCGTGCGGCTCTCTCCTCAGCTCTCCGCATCCTGTCTCATCTACTCCATGACTCTCGCCGCCTCCCCGGCCTCTTACAGTCCGCTCGCAGGCTCCCACTGTCTTCCCCGGCCTCTTACAGTCCACTCGCGGACTCCCACCGTCTTCTCCGGCTTCTCACAGTCCCTAAGACTCATTCCCGTGCCTGTCAACCTACAGCTACCCGCTAGACAACTTACCCAAACTTGCGCAGTTTATAACCATCCGCCTGATACATTCCCATGCCTGCCGAACCTACAATTGCCTGCTATATGCCTTACTCATACTTGCACGGCTTATAACCATCCGCACAATTCATTCTCATGCCTTTCCAGCCTACCGACTTGCACAATACTATTGTTTGACCATTCCTGACCCTTTTAGCACACGTAATTTAATTTAATTTTATTACATATATATACACGATCAGCGAGTAGTGATAAAACCAGTCTCCCTATCCTCTCGATCGGTTTCTTCAACATGGGATTCCGCCTCCTCACGGTGTTGGAACTGCGGTGCACCAACCACTGCTCAGTGCTCCCGGATTGGGCCCATGTTCTTGCCGCGGCTTGTGCCGACCATGTCCTCCTCCTATATCCACGAGGCCGCAAGCAGCCTCCAATTCATCCAGCTCCGTATTACTACCAAACTTCCGCCTCAATGCGTACTCATCATTGTCATATCCCGCCGTCCTCTCAACCCGCTTTCCCCACTCCTTCCCGATTCTGGCCTCCAATGTTGTCCTTATCCGCTGGATTATTCGACGTTGCCAAAGTCTTCCCGTTTAGCGCCAGGATCGTGTCTGATGTTCCAGCAGGGCTATCTATCCGTTAGCTGACCTTTCACCCAACTCGAGTACTTGCTGTTTGCAAAAGTGTCCAGATGCCCGGGCTGTCAGGTGATCTGAACACTTTCGAAACCTGCCACTACACAATGTTTTTCTTACCTCCGGAAGTGGCCCTTGTGAAAGTCACATTATCGATACAGATGCCAGTCCGCCAACATCACAGTAAATGACATAATATCGCAGCTGTCAGACAGACAAACGGGCCATCGATCGTATTCAGGAAACCCTCATCCGTCATGCCTTTCCTTTTGGGGCCACAGTAATATTGAGGAAATATCACACCCGGAATCTGGGGTGCTAGGAATCTAAGAGAAATTGGCTGTCCGCCGGAATAGATCGATTTACTCTTCCTCCGCTTAGAAACAATCCCGACAAATGTCAAAAAGATACCTCATAGCTGCCCGGCGGGCAAATGAACCTATCCTCCTCGGGTAGGTATTCCACTCTTCGTGCGCAGGCTGTAGGATCCTCAATATTGAGCTTATATAGTTCTGTTAAAGCCTTCTTTACTGTGTGCAGATACTGAGATCTCCATCAACTGTGCTTTGCCCGGATCTGCAAATCAGTGACCAGCGGCCACTGCAGTTAGCCGAGAATGGGATGTTGGTTATCGATTAAGGGTAACTTACCTGGTCATGTGAGGGCGGGGTAGCATGAGCAAAGTCGGGAAAGCCTAATTTGGTCCGGGTATCGCTCCAACATGTGGGGACCTTTTCGGTCAGGCTAATTGGGTCCGGAAACCCAATAATGAAGATCGTCCAGTCCCACATCAGGTCAGGAGGTCTGGCCAGAATGGTACGCTCAAGCCCGCTTGACATATTTCGCCTACTGCTGGCTTGCTGTCCTGTGCTATCCAATTCCCGCACCGTGGGATCTGGGTGACTTGGGGTTATCACCGGCATCGCAAGTGTATTCAAGTCTGTGGGCCAACGGGAGGAAATGGCAGATGTAAAACCGTTTTGGCTAACTCGTACTTGAGCAGACGTTCTCCGTCCGGGGTCACTAATCCTGCTGCTGGAATTCTGGGTATTCCCAGGGGTGATTGTCAGTATCGAGCGCTGCGAGCTAGGAACTCACTCCCAATTGGGCTTTGCGCTCCCCAGGCCGATGGATGATCCGTGTCGTCCCCATGCTGGCCTAACTCGTTCTCCTCACTCTCCTCACTCTCCTCACTCTGGCCATCATTACCCTCATATTCCCCATCATTAGGGTCTAGACTCTCATCCGCTGACTCTAAGACCAGCTGCGGGTTGTACAGGACAGGCTCTGGTACCTGGAGTGGTGAAGAAGCTGGATCCGGCACGGCATCCCTCCTCCTACTTACAGTGGACCCAGCCATAACAGACTCAACACTGGATGATGTTATTATAGTTAATCCGTCCCTGGACCCAGATCTCCAGAAACATCCGCGAAGGACATCCCTTTGCCTTTGCCTTTCCTGCCTCGATGAACGCGCTCGGTCCGCAATAGGCCGCCGCTGTTGTTGTGACATAGTATGCAGGTAAATAGTGATAGAAGAGAATTGCAGTGTATGACGTTGAGCTGCAGGTGGTGTCAGGAAGCCTCTATTGGTAGGTAGCTAAGGGCACGATATGGGGTGTGAACTTTGAAGATCGAAATGGTCGGCCGAGCTTCCTTAAGAACTAAGGACATTCACAGTTCATCACTCGCTTTCATGTGCGCTGGCGTCAGCACCCACCCCGCGTCCAAATTGCAGCTTGATAGCTGATATAGGAGTTTGCACCCGAAGACTTGGCCGGGCTGCGATTTCACTGGGGCAATACGAGTGTTACATACTTGGGGTTCCTGAACTAGATGAAAAAAGGTTATCAGAATGTACGGACTAATCTAGCCTGAGTAGGTCTGCCAAGCGGACAGAAACAAATACGGGTAATGCTATGGCTCGGGCCCGGACGCTAATCTCAGAAAGGGAAAGCTGCCGCTAAAGCTCAACGGATGGGATATAAGATGAAAAGCTAGGATAGGAATAGTAATGAAAGGGGCGACCCAGAACCAAAAACAGCTAGAGAAGAACAAGAATGATCCGCATAAGTCCAAAGAGCAAACCGCTAAAGCCAGCAGAGAGAACATATACCAAACGAAAAAGAGCTGGAAAAGAGCAAGAATGATCTGCGAAGATACCAAGAGCAGGTCCCACAAAACCCGGTAAACGCAGAACAGCTAGTGCCAAACAAGAATGGTCTGCAAAACTCTAAGAGACACCCCGTAGAGCAAGAAAGTGTCCGTAGACTCCATTGGGTTTGGGCAACCTGGAACGGCAACAGCCGGGCCAATCCAAACAAGAAATGTGCGGGAAAAAATACAAGAATAACTCGCAAAACTGTAAAAGTTAGACTCCAAATGAAAAGCACACTAAGGAAACACCCGCAGGATCTGCGGACAGTCGCAGTGCTAAATTAAGTATAGTGATGAGGGGAAGCAGCCCAGACGTAGTGGGCTAATGTAAAACAGAAATAGTGAGGAAACAGCGAGAATAACATAACTCTAGAAACAAAAGTGAAAACAACAAAAGGAAAAGTTGAAGGGTCCATCGTGGCCTAGTACTTGTAAATTGCTTGAAATGGACCTGCGCCCTCAGCTAGCTAGACATTAGCCACATTGGTCGGGGCAGGAGAGCTTTGTTCGCAGAGCTAGTGAGCCAGGACAGAAACGGACTTAAGCGGACTCCCAACGCCCGTTTCTGCTGGACCTGCAGCAGACCTTGCCAACAGAATGGATGAAAAACCTGGTAGTCGTAACCGGAACTTAGCAGGTGTAGAGTATGCACTCTAGTCGGTTGGGGAGTCAGCGGGCGGGGTTAATTTGCGTCCAACGTCTTCAGCTCTCGGAATATCCGAACACACATAGCCGGTACGCAGATTGGAGGGGGAATGGCTTCTGCCGGGCGTATCGACTTGTGTCGCCAATGTGTTGACAGGCTGCTCGGCCCCTGAGGCCAGCATCAAAAGATGCGCGGCTGACCTTCTCGCCTCTGCCAGGTCAGAGGCTGCAGACGCATGATGGTGACCCGGATTGAGAGTAAACGGAGACGGACTGTGGATCGGACTAGGCCTGTCGGCAAGTTGCCGACTCAGATTATGCTCCCCATCGCGTGGGTCGGGCGGAACCTCAATCCCGGGATCTATTGCCCCCACCTGGCGGGCCACCTTCCTCTGGGGTTCCGGACTTCCATCCGAACCGTATGGCTCATTGGCCTCTTGCATGACCGCGAGGCTGTGTTTACCACTGTAATTGGCTGGGGTCCGGGATGCTTTCTTTAGGTCAGTCTCCTGTTCTCTTTGTCTACTAGACCTTATAACACCAGTGCCCAAGTTAGCACGAGGGACTGAAGCTTGCTTACCAGAAGACTCTGGCCCTGATTCGCCAAAGTCCGCCCAATTGATGCGGTGTGTTCACCTAGTCCTTTTTGTGGTATTACCGCTCCTGGTGGTCCTTGATGAGGTGGTTCGCTTTGCGGCCGCAGCGGATGACTCTGGCTGGTGGCCATCTGAGCTCTGTCCATCATCGCTACCGGCGGACCCGTCATCCCAGGCGTCTGGAGGGGGGCCCCGGTTATCACGTGGAGCAAACCTGATCTCACCAGGAGGAGGCGTGCTATCCTCTGTATCATTCCTTTGATGGCAACAGAAGAGCAGATCCATTGGTTCGCTTGGCGGATTCAAAGAACACCATATGCGGACAAGTTGGTTATTTGTCATTCGGATCATTTCAGCAAGCGGCAGCGGCTTCTGTGGATTGTCCTGCAGCAGACATGTACCCTGTCCAGTCGCATCAATAAGCATACGAAATGCGACTCCCGGTGCCATGGTTTTGTCTATGCCCGCTAGCATGTTCGGAAAGGTGAGCTCAGTTAGCGCCATCCTGTAAACATGTCCACAACTTTGCCACTGGATCTTGGCCATCCCGACAGGAAGTGGGCTGCTTGGGCGAAGTACGGATGGCTCATCTATCCAGAGACGGACAGACTGCTGACCGGCGAGACGTGCAGAAGCTGTATTAGCATATATGGTACATCTTTATTGCGGACGCTTGAGGATAACATACGATCATTTCTGGCAGGGGTGGGGTCGGCAACCGGAACAGCGGCAACAGGTACTCTCAACATATCTCTTAAGATACACTGATGTTTTTTTGCTATGTCCTTTAGCAAAAGGTCGAGGCATTCAGTAAAACGTTCGCCACGGGGGTTATCAGCCTGCCAGAGTCCTGACCTCTGGCTAACAGGCCGGAGGGTAAGTGCATGTGCCTGGATAGCCTCCCATTGGGCGGCAGTACTCTGCTTCCACCATGGGATCGTGTCTTGCTCCATCTTACCTTTCATGGCATTTCGCCAGGCTTTATACTCTGGACTATAGGGTCGTGGGTAGAGGAAGCCGCAAACGTGCTTACACCAGGTAACATCGCCGTCGTTTTTAAAGGATACCAATTTTTCGAAAGTGAGATCAACCTTTGAGGCGGCCATTGTAATAGTAATCGGGGTGGGGGGTGGTTGATGGATCAGAAAGAGGCTGTTTTTTGCGGCGGTTTAAATGGTCCTGCAGCGGATGGAGGATGGCTACTAGATGATGCTGGTACTTTTGAGGATGAAGGATTGTGGAAGATCCGAAAATGGAAATAGAGCTGGCCTGGCGGACGGTAAAGGGAGTTCTGTGGATCGTAATGGCTGTGAAGGGGTTATTGGCTACTAGGGAAACGCAGAGAGGTAATCTGAAATGAGCTGAGGATACACGGGTGATACTGCGGACGAGTGAGAGGTTGTGCTGAGCATTGTGGGTCCTGTTAGGATGGGCTGACGGATCACAGATGTGATTGTGATTGGGGAAAGAATTATGGAGAGAAGATGGAAGGGGGGGCAGAGAGAGCTTATATAGGCCGCACGAGGACGGTTTTAGTGGGGTTCGCAGGATTGTACCCTGTACAAACTTGAATATCTTGAGAAGTCACATGACCCACCCACAATGACAATAGGTTTCAGATAAGGTTTGAAGCCACAACAGAGCCGCATGGGAGCCGCGACCCATGAGCCAAGGCTCCCATAGTCTCATCTCAACAAAGAACAGGTTTCCCAAGTTAAACCGTGAATAACGGTTGGCAGCTTGAATGTCTGGACCCAACTAAACAAACTTGAAATTTTCCCGATTTACCCCTTGAAAGAAACCTACACTTCACTTTGAAAGACTGAGTCCGCTGCAGCGGCTCAGCCCATCTGCTTACGCATCTGCCAGACTACTTGAAAGAGACACACCACACACGATGACCTCAAAGACAACAAAGTGCCCTTATTGCAGGCGACGTTATCAACAAGCCGGTGCATACGAAAACACCTTCAGACAATGCATCTTGATATCATTCTTTCCCTCAGCGCAATTGCAGACGCGGCTTCCATGCGAGCTACTTTTGTTCCTCATGAACTTGAAAACCTGACCGACTCAGACTAGGAATCCGATTGCACGCTGGAGATCCCAGATTTCCATACAGCAAGTGGGAAGATAGATGATATGCAGAATGATTCAGACACGGAAGAAGTTTCCCACCCACCGGTCCTCGTGCGCCCTTCTTGTCAAGAAACTATTCCCGGTGCCAGCAGACCACTCGGCGAAGTTGATGGCTATACAGAGCGCAACAAGGCCATGACAGATGACCCTTGGAGCCCTTTCTCATCTGAAAACGACTTTAATTTGGCGAGCTGGTTTGTCCCGAGCAAGGTAGCCAAGTCGCAGATTGACGCGTACTTTGCAGAAGGTTTAGGCGGTACAGATAGCAGATAATTCCTGTCCGCCTATACCTTGCAACAACACCTGGACATACTGGACCTATTTCGTGAATACTTGGTGTGGGCAGAAGCCAGTATTGATGATGGTCGACATGCAACAACTTTCTATTATCGAAATATTATTGACTGTGTCCGCTACCTGATCCGTCAGGTCGCATATAGCTCATATATGGTTTACACACCTATTCGAGAATATGATTCAAGTGGGTAGCAATTATATTCAGAGATGCATACGGCGGACTGGTAGTGGGATATGCAGTTATGAGATAGGTTCTGACAAGTTCTTGGAGTGGTGTTTCCAGTGCTAACAGCCCATTCTGTTCCTTGGTAGAAAGCTTTACCTGCCGGGTCAACAGTGGTGCCAAATATCGGATTGTCTGACCAGACGCACCTTACCAATTTCGCTGGAGATAAGAAAGCCTGGCCAGTATACATGACGATCGGCAATATCCTTTCAAGGACAAGAAGCCGGCCTGCCAAGATGCCAATTCTGCTTCTGGCATTGCTGCCGGTACCACCAAAGTTCACTTGCGAATCAGCCCGTGCCAACGAAGCCCAGCGGCAGACCAACACAGATGTCCTGTGGGCTGTCTTTGATCTTGTCCTGGTACCATTACAGCAGGTTGCCTGAGAAGGAACGGTAATGGATTGTGCAGACCGCAAAACACGCCTTTGTTTTCCCATTTTGTCGGCCTGGATCGCGGATCATGCTGAGCATGCAGCCTTGCAAGGAATAGGCAGCAAGTCATGCCCAAAGTGTGAGGTTCCTTGCAAGGAGCCCGGTGGGGATCCAAGGCGGATGTATGAGCCCCTCGACTACATGCTATATAGAGAGAAAGCCTTGAGGCATGAGCCAGCAGAAGAGGCCGGCATTGCAGAATACTTTCAGCGGTTGGGCCTGAAAATAGGAAACAAGGTATTCACAGGACTCGACCGAGTAAGCCCCGCGGACGTACACAAGCCGGACCTCTTGCACAACATCTACCTTGGCTTATTCAAACATATGATGGAATGGGTAGAAGGATTCCTGAAAAAGCATAAACGGCAGCAGGTGTTAGACGATGCTTGCAAAGAAATTCCTCGTTACCCCGGATTTAGCGTACCGAAAAAGGCTTATTGCGAAATCACACAATGGTAAGGAAAGGAGATGTGTAAACTCGGCCGTTGTATTTCAGCCGTATTGGCGTCCGCATTGCCAAATCAGGACCGCTCTCAGTGTCAGGATTTCAAGAGCGCTTTGAAGTGTGTTAGCGCACTGGTAGAGTTCACTCTCATGGCGCAATATCGCAGTCATACAACAGACACACTTTCCTACATGGAAAGCTACCTGCCGACATTCCACGGGACAAAGGACATTTTTCTTGAGTTCCGTACCTCGAAGGCTACCCGCGCTCAAGCAAATCGCCAGGATCGGGAGCTAAGGGAACTAATGGCAGATCAGTGTGCTAAAGAAGTCCACCATGGAACTGTGGCTAATCGCCGTCGGCTGGCTGATCAAGAGAGGGTTGAAAGGTCTGATCAGCAGGCAGATTTGATACGGCGTGAGAACCACTTCAACTTTATCAAGATGCACTACCTGACTCACTTTGCCTCCCACCTACCGCGTTTGGGATCCATATCGATGGATTCAACCGAGATCGGTGAACTAGCACAGAAAGAACTGATTAAAGCTGGCTACCGCAGGTCAAACAAGAATGAAGCCGCCCGACAGATCTTGTCACACTATGGCCGCCAGCACGCCCTAGGAGTAAGGTTGCAGACAATAGAAGCACTTTCAAAAGTTGAAGGTATGATCGTGGTAGAAGATAGTGGGATGGAAATGCCGACTGTTTCAAGTGGCAGCACACCTCACCGGGTTCTTAAAGGCCGTATGAAGAACACCAGCACGCTGACCGAATTATACAGTGCCCTCGATATCCATTATTCCAACATGATGGATAAGATACTGCGTTTTATCACGCAGACAGCTGCGGATGACCGGCGGTTGCCTGCTGACCCCGCCGAACTGGGGTTACTTCCCGTAGAAGGATTTGCTCAGCTTGAAATCCCAGTGCCTGAGTTTCAGGAAACTGACAGGTTCCAGATCCACCAGGCCTGCGGTACAGGAACAAAGGCATTCCGCAATGGTGGCTCTAGAAACGATTGGGTGTGGGTCCAGACTGGTGGGGAAGCACACTATGGAGATTTACGAGGACGCGTGGTGGCTCGGTTGCTAGCACTTTTCAAGATACGAAATATTCTAAGTGAGGCCGCAGCTGTCCATCCCCTGGCATTAGTTTCATACTCGATCCGATCAATGGTAGCAGATTTCACATTCCGAGCGGACCTATTCGTGTCGGCAACTGGATCAATGGTCGAGACATCCGAATAGTCAGTATAGGGGCAGTGATTGGACAGGCGCAGGTAATTCCTAGCTGTGAGAAGCAATGGATAGTGAATCACAGGATTGATCTGAGGACGTTTAATGAAGTATGTTGGGTTGTTTTATCCGATAGTGTACAGTATTTATTCGGCCGAGTTGAAACCGGGCACTTAAGGTGGCAGTTCGCGTATTGAGTGTCCTGCTTCAACTTGGCCGCGGGAGTACTAGACGATCCACAGGCATTTAAGGGAATGTTTTAAATAGGTTGGATTGTTCTTCATGAATATACGGCCAAGTTGAAGCTGTACGCTTAAGGTGGCAGTGCCCATATTCAGTGTCCGGCTTCCACTCGGCCGGGGGAGTACTACACGATCCGTAGGCGTTTAAGGCAATGTTTTAAATAGGTTGAATTGTTCCACACCAATAACCGGCCGGGTTGATGCTGGACACTTAAGGTGGCAGTTCCCATATTGTGTGTCCGGCTTCAACTCGGCCGCGGGAGTAATACATGATTCGCGGACATTGAAGGGAATGGTTTAGATAGGATGAATTGTTCCGTATGAATATACGGCCAAGTTGAAGCCGTACACTTATGGTGGCAGTGCCCATATTGAGTGTCCGGCTTCCACTCAGCCGCACGAGTACTACATGATCTGTGGGCGTTTAAGGGAATCTTTTAAATAAATTGAATTGAATAGGCGGCCAAGTTGAAGCCGGCGACTTAAGGGAGAGATTCCCGTAGAAAGTGTCCGGCTTCAACTCGGCCGCCTCAGTTCTGCGGATGATTAATACGAAACTATGCTCTCCTGTGCGGAGGGAAGCCAACCAAAGTAAGGGGTCTGCACGGCGGCCGCGCCGGGCGTCTTGTGAACCGTAAGGGAATTATGGAAGTGACCGTAGGGTGCAGACGAAGAAAAAAGCGACGTAGGATGGCAGCGGACGGAAGCGGATGGAAGCGGACAGATCTAGCTTGCCAGAGGTGGGAGTGTAGCAAAGATGGCCGCCGGACGCGGGCAACTGCAAGGAGTGGGCAGGAGGCCAGTAGAAGAGAGGTTAAGGGGGCGGATACAAGGGGGAGGCACTAGGAGGGGGTGTGGCCGCAACAAGCGCGTCGGACGCTGTGGAAGGAAAGTGGGCCGTCCGGGTGCACCAGACGCAAGAGATGAAAGGCAAAGAAGGCACGGGAGATCCAGGAGGACAGGAAACAAAGAGCGGATGCTATTCGTCCGGAAGCGGGCTCTGTCCATCCGGAGAAAAAGCTTTTTTTGCTGATGCACACCAGTCAGAGGTCCTGGGGTTGGTGTTACCTGGCCTTCGCTCCAATATAGGCTGGATTCTACTCAGAATTGGGATAAATATGGAGTGTATTTGCGTGCAGGGCATTCGTAGAACCGTAAAAAAGAGGTATGGCTGCTTGCCCCGCAGGTGTAGAGCCTCCCGTTGGCTGCCCATCTTGGCAGATTCTGGTTTGAAAGACATTAAGCTGAGATGGTTCTAGCTATCCGTATACAGTAATGGATCCCCTTAGATCCCGAATGATATTTATATAAAAGTACAGCTGTGGTACGCATATGAACATCTTTCTCGTCTGCTCCACCTCCAGTGATTGAAATCTCAACACCATGAGAAATCATCAAGAGAGGGTGCTCCGCCTCTGGTCTCCCTTGATGCCTTCTGCCTAGGAGTGCTACACACCCGTCTGTTCCTTTCCTCTCTCTGGGGTCTTTGGCCTTACCTCCCACGGGGTTCTTGATCCTGTCTTCGTTCAAGCACCCTTGCGTTGATGTTTCTCCCTTTTACTCCGCCCTTTGCGACCCACCTCGCTTAGCGCTTTGCACGGTCGGCAACCCTCCCTCGATCGTCAACACACGGTCGCTAGTTTGGGGCTATCGGTGAAGTAGTTGCCCTGGTGGCCCTGCTCTCTGGTATTGCACTCTCTCCTGAGTTGCTCTGTCGGTGCGGTCCGCATATGAAAAATCGTCACCTCCTCTCCATCCTCCGTGTTCGTACTTCTTGGTTTCTGGCGATCCTTCCCTCTCCCGCTTCCCACAGTTAGATCCGCTTGCACCGTACTACTACATCCCAGCCGGCACCTTGCTGCCTTCACTTCCTTCCCTCTGCTCGGGTCTCCCTCTCGTCCGAGATCTTCTCCGGTAGTAACACTCTGTAACAATCCTATTGTTAAGCCTTTATGCAACAGGCAACGACAGTTGTCATCTGCGTAAGCAAGCTTTTTCGTTTATTTTGTTTCAGAGGAGGAATGTACTATCTCTTCAGATAGTACAGAACAGGCTTGCTTATCTTGAGGGATCCGTTGAAGGATACTATCTCGTCAGATAGTAAGATAGGTGGGTTCTCGTTCGTGGTAGAACTATCACAATAGTCCTATGTTCGTGTTGCCCGTCGAGACTATCACAATAGTCCTATGTTCGTGTTGCCCGTCGAGACTATCACAATAGTCCTATGTTCGTGTTGCCCGTCGAGACTATCACAATAGTCCTATGTTCTTGTTGCCCGTTGAGACTATCACAATAGTCTCCGGGTTCTTAGATCGTAGGCTCTCCTAGAGGAGCAGTGTAGGTAAAGAGAGTAAAGAGTAATCGTATTGCAATATCTTGAGTATAGAAAAGTACTTAGATTTTTTTCGTGAAGATCCTATCCCTTGGTCGTAACCAAGCACCCTATTTAGGCCTCTTCCCACAACCCTAACCCTGGTGACTCATCACCTCGCACTACATAAACCTCTATAACTCATAGTGAGTCATAGCGTGAAATCCACTGGCATCGATGACTCCTATGAGTCATTGCACAACATTCTGTTTAACCAATCAAAACTCATAAACCAAGTCATGTGCTCAAACGAGTCACATGCGTGAAACCCATGACTCATAATATGAGTCATGTGCGAAAGTCATTACATCGTGTGATGCCACAATCGTAAGTCATGGAAACATTAACCAATCAACATATAACTATGACTCGCAAGTGCGCAGTCATGTGAGACTTATGAGTCAAGCGACGTCATAGTGTGAAAACCAACATACCTTATGACTAATAAGTATTAGTCATGTAACATCGGCCTTGCTTAGTCACGATTTGTGACACACTCTCTCTCCTGTAACAAAAGACCACGTGAGAGAATTGGTAATATCGTCCGGTCGGCCCTAGGTCTATTCGTTGTGGCTGGCATGCCCTCTGCTGCGTGGCTCTCCTCGCCGGGTGGCTCCCCTCGCCTTCTTCTCCCACTACGCGACTTACTCTACAGTCGCAACTCGTGATAGTTACGGTATTCCTTGGTATAGCACTACCTCCTTGGATGTTCCTAAAGTCTGTGGTGCGCCGATTACCGGCCCTCCCGCCCGTGTCGCGTCTTGCCCCTTAGCCATTAGGTTCGGGGTATTCCCCTTAGGCACTCAGGCAACAGTAGTTTTATCCTTCCGCTCCATCGGCCCTGGGCCGTAAGATTCTTTTCTTTTGTTCAGGGGGGCCTGCTGAAGGGGTTCTTTGCTCCTGTACATCTTTATGTTGGTTTTCTTCGTGTTTGGCTTTCCTATGCTTTCCTTCCCCTTAGTTTAGGCTGGTGGCTGGTGTGCTGTTAGGCCCATACCATAGGGTCTTGGGAGTCCAGTTTTTCGGTCTTCATGTTTGATTGCTTTCCTACGGGTGGGGGGTATTTCTTTGTCTCATGACGAGGTGAAGCGGGTCGTTGGATTATTTTATGGTTTTGTTTTCGTCATAGCTAGTGCTTTATGCGGTTTCTTGTACCTTAACAACGAATACATGATGATAAAAAAAAGAAAAAGAAAAGTGGTACGCATATGAATGAAGGTTATAAGTTGGCCCAGCTAACCTAAGTACCCAAACTGGCTTCCATTTTGTGATGCTTTTTATTGCTCGCCTAATTTTTGAGTCTATCAATTGAGTATATGAACATGCATGCGTAGGAGCCTTTGTGCGTATGAATTTTTGCGCGTATGAATTTTGTCCCTCTTGTGGTGTCTGGTTGCATGTGAATTACGTTTTGAAAATAGCCGCACTCTAGGATTAGGCTTGGTAGCAGCTACATGAATTGGTATTCACCGCTGTGCTTTGGGCTTAGCATTAGTCCAAATCCAGTAGGGGTTGATATACCCTGTTCAATCATAATGTGAGGTAACCAAATTTGATCTTTTACATGAGTTGACTAGTTCCAATTGAACACTGTCATACAGCGTCTTCGCTCCTACATGGCAACCAAATCTTCAATCAAACCTGCAAGTACGGCGTCTCTCGTAGCTGTTGCAACTATTCAAAGCAAACCCAAGGTAAGGATCTAATACTTGAATACCATGCAGTGACTAAGGCACTCAGTACCTCTCCGAGTGATTAAAGGGGATTCCTGATTATAACTCTTATATATAGGTTGGTAATTATACTATATAATTATCCTCCACTTAGATACTCACAAGAATATCATACCATAACCATCTTGTTGCTACTGCCATCTACCTTGCCGTCTTTCCTTTATTTACATGTAAGAAGATCACAACGGCTCCAATCGCCGAAGCACCAATGGATCAGTTTTATACCTGGACATTTGACTCTGATGATATAATCGACCTTGTCCCATTTCCTTTTGCAGAATAAAGGCGGACTTCTTTTTCTGTTAGCTATAACTGGATCCCACCTGCAGCAAGTGTGCAGCCAACTAGAATTATGAAAGCTGATACTGAGTGATAGACAAACCTTGGGCCAATAGCCAGTCACCACGGATAGGAGAATGATACCAATTGGAGATGTGTGGATTCGAGTGGGCAAATGGTGTGGGGAAGAGAGTCAAAGTGGTAAGAGGTGGACTCATTGCTGGAATGTTGAAACGTAGAACAATGGAATCCTGCGCTATTATAATGGCGCTTGAGTTAGGGTATGAGATTAAGGGTCAGGTCTCGAGCTTAGAAATATTTCAGCAGTGTGACTCAGGCAAGCGTGTGGTAAAAGGCAAAATAACGTGGGGCTTAGTTCCAGACTCAGACAGTTAACAATAACTTCATTCTGACTTCTGAATCTCCATAATTTATACACTCTTTAATTATATTCTATCAAGCATTGCTCAAGTTGACTTAATGTATATGTAGCTGGTCTTGATAAAATGATTTTATAATTTTTTCCTACTTCAAAACCTTTTGGTCTTACTATAAAAGCACAATATTTCTACATTTCTACATATTCATCCTTCATTAGTATCATGAGCAGGATCAGGAAACATATTCTGATTGCATCAACAGCACCAGGTAATACCGAGCCCGGTATCATTCCACTTCCTCAGCTTTGCGCAATGGCCAATACTCCAGACCATAGCCTCTTTGAAGCGAAGGGCTTTGCCCAGAGCTCTCTAGACAACTAGAACCAACCTTGTTTTCATATCCTTATCTCTACTCGCTTTCCTGGGGTCATAAAGTCATATGCTTCTTCTGTAAGGCAAATATTCAATATCAATGCCAGGAACCTAGCTTACACTATGCTGTGGTAGACATGATGGATGATCCAAAGGCTGGGATGCAGACCCCTGTCTTGGGCCAGATGTATTAGTTGGGAACCAAGGTACATGAAGACAAGTCTGAGAATATGGAGCTACAGTGGAAGGAGATTGTGTCGGGGTTCTTGGACTGTGACAATACAAAGTACAACAGGATCCTGGATGCTTTATGAGCAGGAATTTATATCCGTGCAACTGTGCATTCAATGGAAATGATGCGTAGTGGAAGTACAAGTAGCAGAGTTGTCATGGGTCTTGTTCATTGTACCATTGTGGATTCTGATTCTGATTCTGAGATAGAAGCATATCCTGAAAACTGCGGAGCTTAACTTCTCTAGAGGAAGATGCGTGGCCATTCCCTTATATATTTGAACTTAAATTATAATTAAACATTCGCAGAGAGCGTCTTTACCTCAACTACTTTGGGCGGGTATTTTGGGCATATGCTTTGAGCATGTGTTTTGGGCGTATGCTTTGAGCATGTGTTTTGGGCGTATGCTTTGAGCCTGTGGTTTGGGCCTGTGATTTCGGCATGTGTTTTGGGGGTCTGTTTTGGGGGTATGTTTTTGGGGTATGTTTTGGGGGTATGATTTGGGTGTATGCTTTGAGTGTATGACTTTAGAGCGCATGGCTTTAAGCGCATTACTTTGGGTAAGTGGTTTTGGGCGTATGTCTTTGGGCGTATGGATATGCGGAAGAAACCAGACACAAAGTACTAAATAGACAATCTCAATTTGTGCTAAAGCTTATCGTTATGTGAGATTGTTTCTAACTTCTAAACTGGTATCATATTACATTATACTGCAAAGAGTAAGATCACCGACTCAATCATGATATAGAAGAAAAGAGCGGAATCCATATAGGCGCCGGGTATGATAACAAAAAAGGTTGAACTCTAAAGGAGTGTCGGTCTCTGGAAATTCAGAGTGAGAAGAGTACAACTTGAAGAAAAGAGGTAGCGTGCTGTCAAAGAATCTAGCCCAGGGAAAACAGCCCCTAGACTTATGATATGGGACAAAGAATACGGGCTAAAGATAAAACCAAACAGGAGATATTGTGGTGGATAAATACAGAAGCGGGAGTGCAGGTAGTAAGGCAAGGTAAGGGGAACTGTATTAAGGCGGGGAAGGAAGGCAGAACCGGTGTAAGGGGTCAGGAAAGAAACTAGGAGATAACAAGAAAAGAAAATAGATGAAAGTAGAAATCGTTAATCCTCTGGCTCCTGTTTCACGCGGTGAGGGAAGTGCTAGCTAGTCATATTAAGGAGGGCCTGCCTATCCATCTTGCGGTCAATTCTATCCATCTCCTCAATGTCAATTCCTTGTTCTTCTGCATCTTCCCTAGCGGGCCGCCTTGAAATCAATGATAAGAGGGGCATTGCAGGCAAGAAAGAGCTTTCTCTTGGTAACAATATTTTTGATGCTGTCTTGTTGGTCTTCCGGGCTTGCGAAGAAATCCTTGGGTATCATAGCCTGCCCAAGCAGCCACTCTCCAATCTCTTGCGTGCAAGTACACACACGGGATTCTGCGGCATCGCCGGACAGACCACGAGAGGGAGATCCAGAGTCAGGGTAACGTAAGTCTCACATCCTACTTCCCAAACCTGAGGCTGAGATTTCCCCTTCGACCGTCATATGAACATCATCATCACCCTCCACCCAGTCCTCCACGTGCTCCTGCTCGCTCTCCACCTCCTTATCGTCGTCCTCGTCATGCTCCTCTTCCCCATAGACCTTATCGGAATCATCTGAGCCATTACCACCCTTACCACCAGACTCATATAGGTCGATAAAATCGACATCCTCATCCTTCTCATCCTCCTCCCACTCCTCATAGACCTTCGCATTTGGCAAAAGCCACTGAACAGGCTTCACCTAGTCAATCAATGGTCTAACCGTTTCGTTGAGCTTATCCTCTCGAACCGTCATGTCGAAATCTCCTTCCATGTCCACATCCATCAATCTGTACTCAGAAGTATCGTCCTCTCTCCCGATAGGCATCCAGGAGCCTGCCCGAGCTAAACAAGACTGAATATTAGTAAGCACATCTCTAACTCTATTATGCCGAGTTTAAAATTACTTAGGGGCTGTTTGGTGCGCTGTAGTTTGACTTTGAAACCATGGTTTAGAGGCAAACTATGGTTTGTAACTATGGGACTGTTTGGCGTACATGAACTTTCAAACTATGGTTTGCAGTCTTGGTACATTAAAAAAAATGATTTTTCTTTCTCATATTAGTAACTACATGATTATTGGTTTTCATACCAAACAACCCACCCAAACTACAAACTGTCAAACAACAACAATCAATTGCACCAGACTATTTGCCCCTTCCATCGTTCAAGTTTGTCCAACCCTGTGGTTTCTTTGGCTGTTAGCTCTCTCCCAGTATAGTTACCTCGGTAGTCGCAACCAAAGTGGGGTGGTATTGAAAAGGGGTATTTGGTGGGCAAAAAAAGAAATCATCAAGGTTAGAGCTACAGAAAACTACTTGTAATTGATCCCTGTTCATCACCAACCCAGTTTTGTCGTGACTTCAGTGAACACTGGACCTGCTGCCTCTGACTTCCCCCTGATGGCATTATACTATAACAACTTTGTAGATAGAAACTGTTGCCTAGCAGAGGGTAGAAAGGATTTGTGTTGAGCTATAGTATAGAGGCCATTTGTCCAAAGCTGTGGACCCATATATTAAAGAAAACTAATTAGGAAAGGAAAGCAAAAACAAGTAGACCGATGATAAATAACACCAAAAGGAAAACAAAACCAATTGTCCTCTTCCTGATACCGGGTTCAGTCATTCCACTGGCTGAGGCTTGTGTGGTGGCGCAGCTACCCTTGCCACGGGAGATAGTTACCCCCTTGCTATCTCCTGTGCCAATGAGGGCGCATGGAGTTTATGGGTGGTGCGTGGGCAACGAAGTACGTGAGGTGTGGAAAGCGAGGAAGCATGCTGAGCTTGTGGAAAGCGAGGAAGAATGGTGAGCTTATGGAAAGCGAGGAAGCATCGTGAACTCGTAGAAAGCGAGGAAGCATCGTGAACTCGTGGAAAGCGAGGAAGCATCGTGAGCTCGTGGAAAGCGAGGAAGCATCATGAGCTTGTGGTCTGGAGGGCTATTTTTTTATTTTTTTTTATTTTTTATATCATATATTCGTTGTTAAGGTACAAGAAATCGCATGGAGCGCTAGCTATGGCGAAAACAAAACCCAAAAGCCAAAACGAACTAACAAAGGAAATACCTGGATCCAATCTCTTCATCTGGGGTCCGTACCGGTCCCAGGCCCACATACGGGCACGAAATTCATAACAAGTAATTCAAAGGAAACCCTCCTCAAACCAGCGGACAGCATGAAAAACAAAAATTAGCTAACCCTAGCTCTCCTGAGACGACATAAAGTACCCAAAGGAAACTACATTCGATGAGCGGGAAGAAACTGAGCCAGTGGAGGAAGACGGGCGAGAAAACATGCCTGGAGGGAAGGCGGTGGCCGTAGACCGAACGAAGCGTGCGAGCGCGCCCAAGAGGGCTGCTGAGGACCAGACGGGGGCGTCGGGACCGAGCTCACTGACCCCCTGAAGGTGGCGGGTCCTGGCGGGTTCCTTCGCTGGGCAGTGGAGGATGGCGTGTTCAAAGGTCTCGGGGGCCTCGGCGCAGCTGGGGCAGGTGGTGGGGCCATCATCGTCCCAGGACGGGTGGGCGCGGAGGTAGCTCTTCCCAGACCTCATCTGGTGAAGGCGCCCTGCGTCGAATTTGGGGAGGCCCATGAACGGATGGGGCTTAAGTGAGGGGCGGTACGCGTATCTCGCTGGGTCCGGGGCGGCCCGTTCCCATTCCTCCAGAAGGAGTTCTCTGCAGAGGAGCTTAAGTTGCGGGTATGTACGGTCTGGGGGGGGAATGGGGTACGTCTCGTCCAACAGGTGCTGGGAGGTGACCGGAAGGGGGGCGTGGCCATCGGGGCCAAGAAGGAAAAGCATCGAGTGAGGGAGGGCGTCCAGGGGGAGGTGGGCCCTGTTCTTTGAGGGGGGTCTCGGTTGGAGCCAGGGTAGGGGCAGGCGGCTGCCCGCATTCTTGCGGGAGAGGACCCTATGGTCAGGGGCATGGCGGCTCAGAGACGCCATCTGGAGGGAGGCTGGAAGTCTGGCCGCTGCTGGATTTATCTCCGGCGGGTAGCACATCACCCTTAGGCTGGCCAGGCGGCGCTTGTATGCGAGGAGGAGGTCTAGAGGCGGAAGGCAGGCCTCGATGGCCAGGATGTCGGTAGGGGTTCACGCGAAACAGTTCGTCGACCACCTTTGGACCTTATGCCAGAAGGCCGACAGCTTTCTTGTCATGTGAACAGTCGGCCTGAACACGTCCGCGCCATAACTAAGGATTGGAAAAAGGAGCGAGGATGCCAATCTGTGGCACAGGAACGGGGGGAGGCCCATCCCAGGGGGGGAGAGCCTCTTGACGGCCACGAAAGCAGCTTGGGCCTTCGCCAGCCTCTTGGTAAAGTGAGTGGTAGTTGAGATCGAGGGCGTGAACCAATATCCAAGCCACCGAACCTCCTCCTTGGGGGGAAAGATTAGGCCGTCTAAGTGTATAGGGGAGCGGGAGACAGGCCCTCTGTCTCTGTTCGTCCTCCAGTGGATGAGTTCAGTTTTCGGGACTGAGAAGCCAACGCCCAGCCGGGCACCCTTGGCCTGCAGCAGCGCGTATCGTCTTTGTAGGGACTGGATGTTACGCCGGTAGGACGTAGAGGAAACCGTCAGACCAAAGTCGTCGACATAGGAGAGGGTGAGACCTCGGGGGATCTTGCAGTGAAGTCTGGACACATAAATAACAAATAACAGCGGGGAGACGGGGGAGCCCTGCAGAGTGCCCACAGCTACTGGGGCAAATACTCTTGGCGATTCCTGGTATCGGAGGCGGCACGTCCTACCAGTAAGGAAGGACCTGGTCCAGGAGACGAGGTACGGGTTGACAGCCTTAGCCCTAAGCATGCTGCACAGAGTTGAAGCGTTCACGTTGTCAAACCCTCCCTTAATGTCCAGGAAAAGCGTTGACACTTTCCTCCCGGCCATCTGGAGGGTCCTCACCTCGTGGGTAAGTGTGGTGGTCGCGTCGGAGGCCGACAAGCCTGCCAGCGAGCCGCATTGGTGTGGGTCAAGGAGGCCGGCGATGCGGGCCACGCAGGAGAGTCTCGAGTTCATGATCCTTTCCAGGATCTTAGAGAAGGTCTGTAGCAACACGATTACGCGGAAGGAGGAGGGTGAGTCATAGGAGGGCTTCCCTGGTTTGTCAAGCACAATACCATCGGCCATCTTGAGGGCTGGAGGGTGGAAGCCATGGGCAACCAGCGGTGCGAGGAGGTCCTGGATCAGGTGCGGGGCCACTCGGTGCACCTTCTTCCAAACTGAGTTGGGGGTCATGTCGGGGCCCGGGGCGGAGGATGGCGATGAATGGGCCAGGGCCCAGCTAATCTCGTCTGCCGCTAACACCGGGCAGTCCGTGAACGGGAGCAGAATCCAGTTGGGAGTACTGACTGGGTTGCCAGGGAAGAAATGGTCGAGCAAGGCTTTATTTAGCTCCGGCGGTGTCGTAGCACCTGGGAGCTCAGGGAATCGAGGGGGGGGGCGGCCCACAGCGAACTTCTTCGCCGTCCAAACCGTCTGCGGGGTTGCCGTGGCCAGGAACGTGGACCAGTGGTCCCTCTTGGCTCTCTTGATTGCTTTGAAGTAGGCAGCCCTTGCGGCTCTTGCCGATGCAAGGAGTGCCGCGTTGAACCTGTCTAACTTGGAGGAGCGGAGGGCGGAGTTATAAGCTCTCCTGAGCTGAGAGAGGAGGTCGGTCCACCAAGGTTTCGACCGGAACGTCACCCGCTTGACCGGGGTGTGGAGGGCCAGCATGGCCGTGATCATGTCCAGGTTGGTCCGGAACCAGATGTCCATTGAGAGGGTGGTCGCGATGGGGGGGACAGGCGTTGTGGTCTGGAGGGCTGATGGAGGTATATGTATGAGGAGGTTCACAGACCCAGCGTATGTGAGCTAGGACCCCACTCTGGCCGAGTAACCGGCAATACATTTGTCCGACATCCCTGGAGGTTCGGCTCCCATTCCTGGGAGCCATGTCCTGAACGCTTTGCCCTATTGGTAATGCATTGCTTCAACCCGCCATGAAGAAACAGACGAAAAAACATCACAGTGGATGGGAAATCAAGCCAGCCTTCTCTTGCTAATTGGCTAGAGAGCAGAGTTGTCTTTTCAGGTGATTCAAATGGGCTCCAAAAATGGTATATTCTTGTAAGCTACCGCCTTGGCAATGATCTCTATCTACAGAGAGGTGACCGTAATCCTAGTCATGGAGTACAGAGATTGTGGACATAGTGGAGGCATAGCGAACACTCACATGTATAGATGTACTCTGGGGGTACCATAAGTCTGGCGACACCCATATAAAGTAACTAGGGTTTGTACCCATACAAACGCGGTTGGCACCAATTGTTTTGTATGAGGAAAAAAGTCGGGAGACACCCACAACAGGCAATAAACCATGACTTTTTGTGACACCGCACCTGACTTACCCTTACCCTCAAGTACATTAGAGTGTGAATATCGGAAACATTCTCGGGCATGAACGGATGTATAGGGCATATGTGGACATATAGGGCTCTCACATGTATGAGCAGAGTTTTCACTACCTAAAGTGAACCATGGCTAGCAACCTTCATAGAAAATACACACCACAAGCTCTCCTCCCGACAACACATTTGAGCACACGGTCGGTGATGAACCTTTATCACCTTTTACCTCTTGGTTCCTCCTCCCTTCGGCTCCCAGCTGTCTTCGGCTTCCTGCTGTCTCTGGCTTCCTGCTGTTTCTGACTTCCTGCTCGACTCCCTGCAGCTTCGTGTAACTTCCAGGTTCCAGCTGCCTCTGGCTTTCCTCTTGTTTCGCCTGCCTGCTTTCTCTGGCATCCTGCTCCCTGCAGCTTGGTCCAACGTCTGGCTTGCTGCTACTGGCGGCGCTCTGCTACATGCGACTTCCTGCTGCCCCCAACTTCTTGCTTCCTTCGGCTTCCTGTTACTGCCAGCTTCCTGCTCCCAGCGGCTTTGTGCTATCTCTAACCTCCCGCTTCCTCAGAAGTCCTGCTCCCCCTGCCCTTCTATTCTGTCTGACTCTCCTGCTTATTTCTGCACTCTGCCTTCTTCGGACTCCAGTCTTCGCTGTTCTCCATCTGGTTGGAGTTCACCTCTGTATTCTTTCACTCGCCCCTGCTACTTTTTCTAACGGTCGTCTTGTTTTGTCTCCTGTTCCTATCTAAGTTGTCACCCCTGCTGGCCTCTCTACAACCCACACCCACCTTCTCCAACTCCTTTTAGGAATCTCCTCCTCGCTTCCTGTCTCCTCTGGTGTTCTTCCTGGTTGGGTGTAGTTCCTGCTCAGGGTTTCTGCTAGCCCCGGCCTCTTAGCTACTCTAGCTTTCTGCCTCTTCTAGCCCTTTGGGTCTTCGGTCCTTTTGCCTTCTCCAGCTTGAAGCTTCTGTCTACTCCCTGCTGACTTCAGAATCCTGCTAGCTTCAGATTCCTGCTAGTTTCCACTTCCTGCCTCTTTCTGCTTGCTGTCTCGCCAGCTCCCCCCTTGGTATATCGTTTCTCCATCTCTGCCTTCTTGGTCTCTTTGCCAACTCCGGTCAACTATCAATACTATTTCCAACACTGTTTTGAATTAGTATCTATTACTCTGTTTCTTTCGGAAAAAGATGTCTACAGAAAAGACAACCTCCCGTGTTTCTAAAGCTGCCTGGACTAAAGCAGCCTACCGCAGTCTGATTGATGAAATGCTTAAGCAGTGTAAAAGAGGAAAGAAGTTAGACAATGGCTTTAAAAAGGAAGTATGGAAGGAAATCACAGATGACTTTAATCAGAAAAGACCTGGAGAGGATGCTCTATTGGTCACACAAGTAAAAAATCGTGCAAACACGGTATGTCATGTTGTTCAATTTTACTTTATTTATCAACTCATATTGACTTGAAATTTGTTTAAATACGAATTAATAGAAGTTACATTAGATGAAAAAGTTATGGAAAACATTTAACCATCTGGTAAATAGTGCAGGGTTCGGTTGGGATAAAGAAACAGAAACTGTTACAGCCGAAGAATCTGTATGGGATGATTATCTTAAGGTTAGTTCAAGTTGATTTAAATTCTCTCTATAACTTAGATAATAAAATAGAAGTGGCTAATCAGTATATATTATAGGGTCATCCACTGGCTACTGGCTTCCGAAGCAAGGGTCTTGAACATTATAATGATTTGGATATTATCTTTTGTGATACCTCTGGGAGTGGAAGAAATGCAATTGCGGTTGAGGAGTATATCTTCAATGACCCTATTGAGGTCTTACCAGAACGTAGTAGTAATACACTTGCTTCCAGTTCAGTGGATCCTACTCTCTTACCAAACTGGTATGTATAAGACTAAAATCATAATTCCTCTCTGCAATCGTTATTTGGATTTTAGTTAACATATTAAGAATCTTAATATAGGAACTTTTCCGATTTACTAAATGAGCAAAGCAATACCCCACCTGATCAGTGTATACATCCACCAGTAACACCACATGCCGCTGTATTTCAACCTCGAAGGCGTAAAACTATAACAGATATCTTTGACAGCAATGGACAGGCAATTGTGGAGGCTTCTAAAAGGGTTGGTGATGCAATGTCAGAGGTAATTCGCCAGAGCAGTGGGGCTAAACGTGCAAGGCAAGAGCATGACTCTTTTTTGTGAAAGGCGCTGAAGATAGTCTAACCAGTCTTGGGATGTCACTATGTGAGGCTGATATTCAACCTGAGTATAAAACATATGTTAAAGCAACTCATCACTTATTAAAGCTATACCGAAATGATGAGATTACTCTTGCTCAGTTAAAGTCTGCACGAGAGGCATTTATTGTATCTACTCATGAGTGGCCGGCATTTCTCTTATTTGAGAAAGATTTACAGTTAGACTGGATTAATGATTTGTAAAATATATAAACCTTGTATATATGTATAACTAGGTATATTATTTACAGCTATTAAAATCGTCTCCCTCTCATGATCCTTTGATATTCATTCCACATTTCCTTGGCAATCTGATCCCTCATTTGATCACCACTTAACTTCTGTTGCCTTCCTGACAATTCAGGCAAAGCTGCCTCACGCTCTGCGGCGTGAATTTGCAGTTTCTGAATATCAGGCGGGACTGATGGTTTGCGCTGTTGAATAGATCTCCCATTAAATCTAATAAAGTTATGCAAACAGCAAAGAGCGTTAAAAAGCTTGGCCTGGGTAGTACTATCGAAGGTTTTTGAAGATCGTAAAATTGGGAACCGACATTTTAACATTCCCAAAGTTCTCTCCACACAATTTGGGCCTGAGGCATGCCTTAGGTTAAATATTTCCTGGGAATTTGTTGGTCTGTCAAAGGATTATTTTAACACGGATTAGAAAATTATTTTATTCAATCAACAAGAAGGTGTAATTTAGAACATACGCTTGGTGTCCAGCAATTTGCTCCTTTAGATGATATCGCACATTGCGGTATGGTGTTAGAAATTTGGGTGAACTTGCATATCCTGCATGTGCAAGGTAAAACTTGTTCTTGGGAACTCTAAACCCTTTTTTAATTGCATCACTTAAGACTAGAGAGTCATGGGCTGAACCTTCCCATGCAGCTAGAACAAACTCGAATGCACAATCAAATGTGCAGGCAAGAAAGGCATTTTGAGCGGTAAAGCCTTTTCGGGTACGATGCGTGGCTGCAACGCTTGGCGAAACAGAAACTGGAATGAGGGAACTATCAATTGCTCCTAAACAGTTCTTAAAGAAAGGATAGAACTTGGGATTATTGGTGATTTCTGGTGGAACGGTACTGAGGTTTGTATTGCTGGGGGTTGGGTGTTGTATATACTCGCTTTCGATATGGTTGATGGCATCCAATACATGATGAAAGTGGCGGGAAATACTCTCTCCAGAGTGTTGGAACCTTTCCAATAAGTTGCGGTTTGAGGAACTGCCAGTGACAATATATAGAAACATATGCACTTGATGCTCGATAGTGGTATTTGCATTATCGACCAGAAGATTGTTCTCTCTGAATTTCATACACAGAAGATGAAAGGTCGCCAAAGGCATTCGCAAACATTTCAGCAATCTTTCTTCATGCCTACAGCTCAAAACGTCTTGAGTATAGGCTTGTCCGGTCAGCTTTGAAGCATGCTTTGGTTTCCCGTTTGGTGCTCGTCCATGTGCTTGTGTATTATATCCATCTGCCAGGGAGGCATTAAGCATTTCCAGTGCATGCTGGGATTGAAGCCATGCGCTCATGAGCTCCTGCAGCTGACTCACATCGTCGAGTTCCATGAGATCATCGGAAATGTGGTCCTATTCTGTCATATTTGTATCCAAGTAAATGGCTTTATCATAAAGGATAAACTCCTGTAGTTTTCCTTATAGTACAGCATAGTTTAATTTACCTCATATCTGTTATTCTAAAATATAAGTGTTAATTATTATTAGGTAATCCTAATATTTGTATTTTACAGTTTAAAATTATGGACTGTTTGGTGTACCTGATTTTCAAACTATAGTTTGTAACGTTTCCCAACCATGGTTCTACAACCCGGGTTTGTAACTTCCCAATTTTCAAAATAGGGCGCACCAAACAGCCCCTTACTTGACTGTAGATTATTAGCCTGGGAGTTTTGCCTCAGGCTACCTAGTCCTATGCTAAACCTGGTGCGATGTGAGATAGGCTCCCTTGCGCTCCATCAGCAAAAGAAATACCTTGCGGGCTGTCTCTCCCCGCTCACCCTGTGTGCTAGACGTTCCAGGCGCTTATAACGTAAACTCCTGTTCTGGGTGCATCCACCGGGGCTCATTCCGTCCGGAGGTCAACAGGCCGCCTCCAATGCGTTCCGACGCACAAGTCAGCGTCCGGAGGCATTGGACGTGGTCCTTTTTGCGTCCTGACTCATTTGACGCCCCCTGGCGCAGCCACCGCCCTGATACTCTACCCCCAGCGCCCCCCCTCTTCATCCCTTTGCTCCCAATGCACCCGTGCCCATGCTGCCCTTTTGCCAACTTCTTGCCGGCGCGACATCTCTCCTCTCGGCCTCCCCCCCCGATACCCCCGCCTGCGAGCTTTCTTTCCATGATACCCTCTCTCCTTTAACCCCGTCACTAACCTCTCCCTGAATCCATTTCTCATCCGCAACCCCACCAACATCACCTCCTCTTCTCCCACACTCCCGGATTGGCTCAGTCCTCTCCTGTATTCGGCGGACGTTTTCCCGTCATTAGTTCCTCCACCCTCATCCCTCCCAACACGTTCAGCCCTTCCTCCTCCACCCTGTGATCCCAGCCCATCTTCTCCCACATCCGGTGGAAGTCCCCCCTCTCTTGCCCTTTCGTGCGGCTCTCTCCTCAGCTTTCCACATCCTATCTCATCTACTCCATGCCTCACACCGCTTCCCCGGCCTCCTATATTCCGCTCGCGGGCTTCCACCGTCTTCCCCGGCCTCATACAGTCCGCTAGCGGGCTCCCACCGCCTTCCCCGGCTTCTAACAGCCCCCCAGACTCATTCCCGCGCCTGTCAACCTACAACTGCCTGCTAGATGACTTCCCCAAGCCTGTGCAGTTTATAACCATCTGCCCGATACATGCCCATGCCTTCTGAACCTACAATTGCCCGCTAGATACCTTACTCATACTTGCGCAGCTTATAACCATCGATGCAATTCATTCTCAGGCTTTTCCTGCCCTCTGACTCACACACTACTATTGTTGGACCATTTCTGACCCTTTTAGCACGCGTAATTTAATTTAATTGTATTATATATATATACACGATCGGCGAGTGGTGATAGAACCATTCTCGCTATCCTCACGATCGGTTTCTTCAACATGGGATTCCGCCTCCCCAGGGTCTTGGAACTGCGCTGCACCAACCACTGCTCCCGGATTGGGCCCATGTTCTTGCCGCGGCTCCTGCCGACCATGTCCTCCTCCTGTATCCACGAGGCCGCCAGCGGCCTCCAATTCATCCAGCTTAGTATCACTACCAAACTCCCTCTTCAATACCTCCTCATCATTGTCATATCCCGCCGTCCTCTCAACCCGCTTTCCCCACTCCTTCGCGATTCTGGCATCCAATGTCGTCCTTACAGCTGGATTATTCGACTTTGCCAAACTCTTCCCGTTTTGCCCCAGGATCGCGTCTGACGTTCCAGCAGGGCTATTTATCCGTTAGCTAACCTTTCACCCAACTGGAGTACTTGCTCTTGTCAAAAGTGTCAGGATGCCTGGACCGTCGGGGGATCTGGACACTTTCGAAACCTGCCAGTACACATTGTTTTTCTTACCCACGGATGTGGCCCTTGTGAAGGCCACATTATCGATACAGATGCCAGTTTGCCAACATGGCACTGAATGACATAATATGGCGGCTGTCAGACAGATAAACAGGCCATCGATCTTATCCAGGAAACCCACATCCGTCATGCCTTTCCTTTTCGGGCCACAGTAATATTGAGGAAATATCACACCCGGAATCTGGGGTGCTAGGAATCTCCCAGAAATTGGCTGTCCGCCAGATTAGATCGATCTAGTCTTACTCCGATTAGAAACACTCCTGACAAATGTCAATCAGATATCTCATAGCTGCTCGGTGGGCAAATAAACCTATCCTCTGCCAGTAGGTATTCCACTCTTCGTGGGCAGGCTGTAGGATCCTCAATATTGAGCTTATAGAGTTCTGTTATAGCCTTTTTTGCTATATGCAGATACTGAGATCTGCATCCGCTGTGCTTTGCCCGGATCTGCAAATCAGTGACCAGAGTCCATTCCATTTAGTCTAGGATAGGATGTCGGTTATTGATTAAGGGTAACTTACCTGGTCACTTGAGGGCCGGGTAGCTTCAGTAAAGTAGGGAAAGCCTAATTTGGTCCCCGCATGGCTCCAACATGTGCGGACGTCTTCGGTCAGGGTAATTGGGTCCGGAAACGGACTGACGAAGATCGTCCAGTCCCAAATCAGGTCACGAGATCTGGCCAGAATGGTACGCTCAAGCCCGGTTGCCATATTTCGCCTACGGCTGGCTTGCTGTCCTCTGCTATTCAATTTCCGAATGGTTGGATCTGGGTGGCTTGGGGTTATCACCGGCATCGCAAGTGGATTGAAGTCGGTGGGTGAATGGGAGGGAATGGCAGATATACAACATTTTGGCTAAGTCGTACTTGAGCAGACATTCTCCGTCCAGGGTAACTAATCCTCCTGCTGGAATTCTGGGTATTCCCAGGGGTGATTGTCAGTATCGACCGCTGCGAGCTAAGAAACTCATGCCCAATTGGTCTTTGCGCTCTCTAGGCTGATGGATGATCCATATCGTCCCCATGCTGGCCTAACTTGTTCTCCTCACGCTCCTCACTCTCCTTACTCTGGCCATCATTACCCTCATATCGCCCATCATGAGAGTCTAGACTCTCATCCGCTGACTCTAAGAGCTGCTGGTGGTTGTACCGGACAGGCTCTGCTACCTGGAGTCGTGAAGAAGCTGGCTCCCGCACCGCATCCCTCCTACCTACAGTGGACCCAGCGATAGCAGACTCAACACTGGGTGATGTTACTATAGTTAATCCGTCCCTGGACCCAGATCCCTGGAAACGTCCGCGAAGGACCTTCCTGCGCCTTTGCCTTTCGTGCCGCAATGAACGCGCTTGGGCCGCCATAAGCCGCCGCTGTTGTTGTGACATAGTATCCAGGTGCATAGTGAAAGAAGAGAATTGCAGTGTATCACTTTGAGGTGCAGGTGGTATCAGGATGCCACTATTGGGAGGTAGCTAAGGGCACGATATGGGGTGTGAACTTGGAAGATCGAAATGGTCGGCCCAGCTTCCTTAAGAACTCAGGACATTCACCGTTCATCACTCACTTTCATGTCCGCTAGCGTCAGCACACACTGCGCCTCTAAAATGCAGCTTCATACCTAATATAGCAATTTGCATCCGAATACTTTGCCACGCTACGATTTCAGTGGGGCTTTCTTTTTTTTTCTTTTTTTTATTTTTTTATTTTTTTTATATCATATATTCGTTGTTAAGGTACAAGAAATCGCATGGAGCGCTAGCTATGGCGAAAACAAAACCCAAAATCCAAAAAGTACTAACAAAAGAAACATCAGGCACCAAAACTCTTCAACTGGGGTCCGTACCGGTCCCAGGCCCACATAGGGGCGCGAAATTAAAACACGTACTTCAAGGAAAACCCTTCCTACACCAGCGGACAGCATGAAAAATATAAAAACGTAAACCTAGCTCTCCTGAGACGACATAAAGTAACCAAAGGAAACTACATTAGAGGAACGGAAAGAGGCTGAGGAAGCCGCGGACGTCGGACGTGAGAACATGCCCGGAGGGAAGGCTGTAGCCGTAGACTTGATGAAGCGGGCGAGGGCGCCCAACAGGGCGGCCGAGGACCAGACGGGCGCTTCGGGACCAATGTCGAGGACCCCCTGAAGGTGGCGGGTCCTGCTGGGTTCCTTGGCGGGGCAGAGGAGGATGGCGTGTTCGAATGTCTCGGGGGCACTCTGGCAGCTGGGGCAGGTGGTTGGGGCATCGCTGTCCCAGGAAGGGTGGCCACGGAGGTAGCTTTTACCAGATCTCTTCTGATGTATGCGGCCCGCGGAGAACTTGTCGAGGCCCATGAATGGGTGAGGTTTGAGCGAGGGAGGATAGGCGTATCTAGCCAGGTCCGGAGCGGCCTTGTCCCATTCCTCCATGAGGAGGTTCTTGCACTTGAGTTTGAGCTGGGGGTAGGAGCGGCCCGGGGCGGCCTCGGGGTAGTGGTCGGTGAGCAGATGCTGAGAGGTAACTGGGAGTGGAGAGAGCCCTTGGGGGCCCAATATAAACAACATTGAGTGTGGGAGGGCGTCGACAGGGAGGTGGGCTCGGTTCTTCGAGGGAGGTCGTGCCTGGAGCCACGGGAGGGGAAGGCGGCTTCCCGCATTCCGCGCGCTAAGGGCCCTGTGGTCCGGCGAGTGGCGGTGAAGAGACGGGGTTTGTACGGAGGGCGGGAGCCTCGCGGTTGCTGGGTTGATCTCCGGGGGGGAGCACTGGATTCTAAGGTGCGCCAGGCGTCTTTTATATACTAGGAGAAGTTCGAGCGGTGGGAGGCAGGCCTCTATGGCCAGGATATCAGTGGGGGTAGACATGAAACAGTTAGTCGTCCACCTTTGGACTTTGTGCCAGAACACGGAGAGCTTCCTGATCATGTGGGCGGTGGGCACAAAGACGTCCGCGCCATAGCTGAGGATGGGGAATAGGAGAGAAGAGGCCAGTCTGTGGCAGAGGAAGGGCGGGAGGCCGATCCCCGGGGGTGAGAGTCTCTTGACCGCCACAAAGGCCGCCTGAGCTTTGGCCAGCCTTTTGACGAAGTGGGGAGTGGTGGAAATCGAGGGGGAGAACCAGTAACCTAGCCACCTCACCTCGCCCTTGGGTGTGAAGACCGATCCGTCTAGGTGGACCGGAGCTTTGGAGATGGGGCCTCTATCCCTGTTCGTGTGCCAGTGGATGAGCTCCGTCTTGGGGACCGAGAAGCTCACGCGTAGCCTAGACCCCCTGTCTTTCAGCCTCGCGTACTGCTTCTGTAGTATTTGGATGTTGCGCCGATAGGACGCAGAGGAGGCGGTCTGACCGAAGTCGTCCACATAGGAGAGGGTGAGACCATGTGGGATCTCGCAGTGGAGGCGGGAAACGTAGATAACAAACAAAAGAGGAGAGACTGGGGACCCTTGGGGGGTGCCTACCGACACCGGCGCGAACACTCTGGGGGATCCTTGGTACAGGAGCCGGCACGACCTGCCGGTAAGGAAGGACTTCGTCCAAGACACTAGATACGGGTTGACCCCTTTGGCCCTGAGAATGCCGCAGAGGGTGGAGGGGTTGATGTTGTCGAAACCCCCCTTTATGTCAAGAAAGAGCGTGGAGACTTTCCTTCCAGCCATCTGGAGTGTCTTCACTTCGTGGGTGAGGGTGGTTACCGCGTTCGAGGCCGAAAGGCCGGCCAGCGAGCCACACTGGTGCGGGTTGAGGAGGCCGGTCGCACGGGCCACACAGGAGAGTCTGGAGTTCATTATCCTCTCAAGGATTTTCGAAAAAGTCTGTAGTAATACTATAACTCTAAAAGATGAGGGGGAGTCATAAGAGGGTTTGCCAGGCTTGTCTAGCACGATGCCATCTGCCTTTTTGAGGGAAAGCGGGTGGAATCCGTAGATCACCAGAGGGGCGAGCAAGTCCAGGATTAGGTGAGGGGCCACACGGTGCACTCTTTTCCAAACCGAGTTGGGTGTCATGTCAGGCCCGGGGGCCGACGTTGCGGAGGAACGGGCAAGGGCCCTGCCCATCTCGTCCTGGGACAATGGGAGGCAGTCCCTAAACGGGAGCAGGATGGCGTCAGGAACCCTGGCTGGTACGCCGGGGAAAAAATGATTGAGGAGGGCCTGGTTAAGTTCGGGCGGAGTGGAGGCACCTGGGAGCTCCGGGAAGCGGGGCGGAGGGCGGCCAACGGCGAGCTTCTTGGCCGTCCACACAGACTGCGGTGTTGCCGAGGCCAGGAAGGAGGACCAGTGATCCCTCTTTGCCTTCTTGATGGCCTTGAAGTAAGCGGACCTCGCCGCCCTTGCGGAGGCGAGGAGGGCGGCATCGACACGATCCCGTTTTGAGGAGCGGAGCGCTGAGCCGTAGGCCTTCCTGAGCACCGACAGGGGCTCAGACCACCATGGTTTGGAACGGAAGGTCACCCTCTTCAGTGGGGTGTGTAGCGCGAATTGAAACGTAACCCTGCCTAGGTTGGTGCTGAACCAAATGTCCAGGGAGCTCGTCGTGGGGAGGGGAGGCGGAGGTGCGATGACCGTAGCTTTCAGGGAGGACTCCAAGGTGGCCCAGTCAGTCAGGGCCCAATTGGGGGTCGGGGGGGGGAGCCCTAAACAGGGGGGCCTCAAAGCGGAGGAGGATCGGGATGTGATTAGACCCAGTAGATGGGAGGGGGTCAGACCACTCCGTGAAGTATGGCCCCAGGAGAGGGCAGGCAAATGCAAGGTCCAGGACGCCGGGGCGCCCAATAAGTGACATAGAGAATCGGGTGAACACCCCCGGGGTGTTTAGGAGGGAGAAGCCCAAGTCTGTAGCCCTGTCAAAGTAAGGGGTCGAGGTGGCGATCTCGTCCTCCTTAAAGACCCTAAGGGGGTCAGCCGTGGGGTGGTGGATATTAAGGTCACCCAAGGTCAAGGTGGGGAGGGGGCTGGAGGGGAAAATAACTTCCGGGGGAACGGAGCGAGTGTTGTTGGAGAGGCCCTTAGTGCTGTAAGAGTTGATTATAGTGAAGCCAGTGGTAGAGGGGTTAAAAAAGCCGTCGGGGGTGAACAGGTCCAAAGCCATAACGTCACTCCTTCCGAAAAAGCGGGGCAGGAGGGAAACCGAATCCATAAAGGAATTATAAACGTAAAATGCAACCCGTGGCTTGCAGCCACGGGTTGTAGGAGGGGAAAAAACAGTAAACAAATTAAACGAGGGGAGTTTGCCCCTGTAGACCGGAGGGTCCTGGAGGGCGACGACGAGCGGAGGGTGGGCCAGCTGTGAGAAAGACCCAAACAAGGAAAGAAACACATCTCAGCTCCCGAGGCAGTTGTGTTGAACTAGTGTGAAGGGTTTCGGAGGGGGGGGCGAGGCCTGCTTACCACCCCACGAGGGTCGGTCATACTGCATTAGCGGGCTAGGCCCGAGTTGCTTCTGCTCATAGGCGAAGGGCTCTGAGGCTCCACGGGGGGAGCAGACCAGTGCCTGGTGCGGGCCTTATGGCGGCCGGAAGTATTGTTGTCCTTCTGGCCCTTGGAGTAGCCATCTCGAACGCCGACTGGAGGGAGCGGGTGGGCGAAGGGGGGCGCGAGACGACCCGGTTGTCAGTTTCCGTGTCCATCTCGTCGCCGGACGGCGGCGGGAGAATGATCTCGGTGGCAGCGGTTGAACGCCTGAGAGGGGGCGGTGACGGGCGGCTTTCGCAATCCCTATGAGTGGTGGCATGATCCGCCCCACGGTTAACGCAGCGGGGGGGCGAGGAAGAACAACAGCCAGGAACAGCCTTAGAGTTGCCGCCTCCAGGGCATGTGGGGTTGGGACACCGATGCATGGCGCGGGTATGGTTGAGGGAGCAGATGGGGCAAACGGGGTCAGTTGAGGGGCACCTGGGGGCGACATGGCCGTAGCCCCAGCAGTTCTTGCACTGAGTGTACCGATTGGAGGAGTAGGCGCGTTCAATCGTGCGTGAACGGGAGAAGAGTTGAATCGAGGAGCCCATTGTGGGGACGTCTCCTGGGTGGACGGAGACGATGACTGAGGTGGCCGTCTTGCCCTCCCTGGATCGTGCGTCGGGGTTGAGGTACCTGGCGGCGAGGATGCGAACGTTTTTGGAGTTGAGGACTGACTCCGCGAGGCAGGGGAACAGTTCCTCGGGGTCCTCCAGGAGGAAGTCGAGCGGGAGGGAGTGGATGGCGAGTTGTGCTTTGTTGGGGGCGAGGCGGAAGGGCAACCAGGGAGAGTCTCCCACGGGAAATGACTTATTGAGCTGGGAGGAAAGAGCGTCAAAGTACGGTGCAAAGGCTACAGCAGGGGTGGTAGGGTCGGTGACGAGAAGGGTGACTGAACCTCGGTCGTCGACCTTGGTGGTGACTGCGAGTGGGAGGATGCAGTTCGCATCTCTTAGGACACGGGCGGCAATGTCGGGAAAGGTGGCAGCAATCAGTGGCGCTTGGGGGTGTTCGGAGGGGGAAGAACGAGGAGCATAAAATCTCCTCTCGGCCGTAGGGAGTGACCTGGGTGCCTGAGTAACAGGGACGAGGTTACTGGCTGACGCGACTTTAGCGGCCGTGAGGGAGCTCTTATTCTTTTTGCCCTTCGAAGGCCCCTTGGAGGCGACCTGGGCGTACGAGGGTTGGGGCTTGGGGCAGTCGGGGGCAAGATGGCCCGAGACGAAAGTGGTGGGGTCCGGGTACTTCCCTTCACGGAAAGCGTTTGCTTCGCAGGAGTCAGGGAACTTGTCCGCATAACCTCGGGGGTCTCCGTAGAAGGTGCGAGTGTCCGCGTCGTATCGGGGAAAGTCAGGGTCGAAAGAGGAGGGGGGAGCCTGGGGGGGGGGGGGCGACCCTTCGGCCGGGGTTGCGCCGAGGGGGGTGTGGGACGAGTGGGCGGTGCTGGAAGGGGTGCTGGCCGTGTGGTAACACTAGTCGGAGGAACTGGAGCCCGAGGTGGGGCCGGTATGTTAGGAGGCGGGGCAGCTGACACCCTTTGTGACAGGTCACGAAGGGAGGCGCTGATGGGAGCGAGTCTGCTATCCATAGCCGAGCCGGTAGGGAGGGTTGCCACTATGGACTGGATTGTGCCTAATTGGGTTGTTATGGTGTCCAGCTGACGAGTCATGGACGCGAGGGCGTTGAGGGCGGAGCAGGCGAGGTGGACGAGGAGCGTCTCGCCATCTGAGAGCTCAGAGAGCTGGCGGTCGTCGAGGATCTGGAGTTGGACAGACGTGAAGTTAAGGCGCTGGCGAGTTTCGCGAACAAAGTCGCGGATGTAGAGGTGTGATTCCGTGAGGTCTGGAGTGGACGACTGCCTCGAGGGAGCTCTTGAGGAGGTCTCCGAGGAGGGGAGGGCGGGCAAGTCTTCCATGATGGAGATGGGGGATCAGGGACGCGAAGCCTGAGCAGCGAGAGAAGATAGGGGGGGAGGGGGGATCGTGCACTGAAGACGTGGAGTTGTGATTTCAATGACTGGAGGTGTAGAGGGCGCGGAGCGTGACGATTTCAGTGGGGCAATACGAGTGTTATGTACTTGGAGTTCCTGAACCAGATGAAAAAAGGGTTATCAGAATGTACAGACTAATCTAGTTTGAGCAGGTCTGCCAAGTGGACAGAAACAAATGCGTGTAAGACTAGGGCTCAGGTCTGGAGGCTAATTGCAGAAAGTGAAAGCTGCCGCTATGGCTCAACCGCTGGGATATAAGATGAAAAGCTAGGATAGGAATAGTAATGAAAGGGGCAACCTCGAACGAAAAACAGCTAGAGAAGAACATGGATGATCTACACAAGTCCAAAGAGCACACTGCTAAAGCCAGCAGAGAAAACATACACCAAACGAAAATGTGCTAGAAAAGAGCAAGAATCATCTGCGAAGATTCCAAGAGCAGGGCCCACAAGCCAACCCAGTAAACGCCGAACCGCTAGTGGGAAACAAGAATGGTCTGCAAAACTCTAAGAGGGACTCCGTAGAGTAACAAAGTATCCGTAGACGACATTGGGTTTGGGCAACATTGAACGGAAACAGCCGGGCCAATCCAAACAAGAAATATGTGGGAAAAAATACAAGGATAACTCGCAAAACTCTAAAAGTTAAACTCCAAATGAAAAACACCCAAAGGAAACACCCGCAGCATCTGCGGACTGTCGTAGGTCTAAATTAAGTATACTGATCAGGGCAAGCAGCCCAGACGTAGCGGGCTAATGTAAAACAGAAATAGTGAGGAAACAGCGAGAATAACATGCACTCTAGTAACAAAAATGAAAACACCAAAAGCAGAAGTCGAAGGGTCCATTGTGGCCTAGTCCTTGTAAATTGCTTGAAATGGACCTGCACCGTCGGCTAGTTAGACATTAGCCACATTGGTCGGGGCAGGAGAGCGTTTTTCGCTAAGCTAGTGAGCCAAGACAGAAACGGATTTGAGCGGACTCCCAATGCCGGTTGCTGCCGCAACTGCGGCAGCCCTTGCCAACAGAATGGATGAAAAACCAGGAAGTCGTAACCAGAACTTACCAGGGGTAGAGTATGCACTCGAGTCGGTTGGGGAGTCAGTGGGGGGGCTTAATTCTCATCCGACCTCTTCAGCTGTCAGAATATCCGCACACACATCGCCGGTATGCAGATACTCGGATGGGCAATGACTTCTGCTGGGCGTATCCACTGGTGTCGCCAATGTGTTGACAGGCTGCACGGCCCCTGAGGCCAGCATCAAATGATGCGCCGCTGAACTTCTCGCCTCTGCCTGCTCAGAGGCAGCAGACGCATGATAGTCACCCGGATTGGGAGTAAACGGAGACGGACTGTTTGACGGACTAGTCTTGTCAGCCTGTTGCCAACTCAGATTATGCTCCCCATCATGTGTGTCCGGTTCAACCTCAATGCCGGCATCGATTGCCCCTACCTAGTGCGCCACCTTTCTCTGGGGTTCCGGACTTCCATCCGAACCGTATGGCTCATCGGCCTCTTCCATGACTGCGAGGTTGCGTTTACCACGGTTATTTGCTGGCTTCCGGGATGCTTTCTTTAGGTCAGTCTCCTGTTCTCCTTGTTTACCTGACCTCAAAACACGAGGGCCCAAGATAGCACGAGGGACACAAGCTTGCCTACCAGAAGAGTCTGGCTCTGATTCGCCAACGTCCGCCCAATTGATGCGGTGTGTGCGCCCTGCCCTTTTTCTGGTATTACCACTCCAGATGGTCCTTGTGGGTGTGGTTCACTTTGCCGCCGCAGCGGATGACTCTGGCTGGTGGCCATCTGAGCTCTGTCCATCATCGCTACCGGCGGACCCGTGATCCCAGGTATCTGGAGGGCGGCCCAGGTTATCATGTGGAGCAAACCTGATCTTACCTGGAGGAGGAGTGCTATCCTCTGTATCATTCCTTGGATGGCAACAGCAGAGCAGATTCATTGGTTCGCTTGGCGGATTCAACGACCACCATATGGAAACAAGTCGCTTATTTGTCATTCTCATCATTTCAGCATGCGGCAGCGGCTCCGCTGGATCATCCTGCAGGAGACGTTTACCCTGTCTTGTCGAACCAATAAGCATATGAAATCCAACACCTGGTGCCATGGTTTTGTCTATGCCCGCTAGCAGTTTCGGAAAGGTGAGCTCACTTAGCTCCATCTTGTAAACATGTCCACAACTTGGCCACTGGATCTTGTCCATCCCGACAGGAAGTGGACTGCTTGGACAGACTACGGGTGCCTTATCTATCCAGAGACAGACCGACCGCGGACCGGCCAGACCTGCACGAGCTGTGTTAGCATATTTGGTACCTCTTTATTACGGACTCATGGGGATAACTTACGAACATTTCTGGGGGGGGTGGGGTCCCCAACCGGAACAGTAGCAAAGGGTGCTCTCAACATGTCTCTTAAGAGACGCTGATGTTTTTTTGCTATTTCCTTTACCAAAAGGTCGAGGCATTCAGTAAATCATTCGCCACTGTGGTTATTAGCCTGCCAGAGTTCCGACCTCTGGCTACCAGGCCGGAGGGTAACAGCATGTGCCTGCATGGCCGCCCATTGTCCGGTAGTACTCTGCTTCCACCCTGGGATTCTGTCTTGCTCCATCTTACGTTTCATAGCATTTCGCCAGGCTTTATACTCCGGACTATAGGTTCTTGGGGGGGCGAAGCCGCAAACGTGCTTACACAAGCTAACATCGACGTCATTTTTAATGGACGCCTACCTTTTCGAAAGTGAGACAAACCTTTGAGGTGGCCATTGTAATAGTGGTTGGGGTGGGGGTGGTTGATGGATCTGAAAGAGGCTGCTTTTTCGGGGTGTTTAAATGGTCCCTCAGCGGATAGAGGATGGCCACTAGATGATGCTGGTACTTTTAAGGATGAAGGGTTGAGGAAGATCTGAAAATAATAGACCGGGCCTGGCGGACGGTAAAGGGAGTTCTGCGGATTGTAATGGCTGTGAAAAGGTTATTAGCTATAGAAACTCAGCTAGGTAATCAGAAATGAGCGGAGGATACACTGCTGATACTGCAGACGAGTGAGAGGTTGTGCTGAGCTTTGTGGGTCATGTTAGGATGGGCTGGCGGATCATGGATGTGATTGTGATTGGGGAAAAGATTATGGAGAGAAGATAGAAGGGGGGGAAGAGAGAGCTTATATAGGCCGCACGAGGACGGTTTTAGTGGGGTTCGCAGGATTGTACCCTGTACAAACTTGAATATCTTGAAAAGGCAGATGACCGACCTACAATGACGATAGGTTTCAGATAAGGTTTTAAGCTAAAACGGAGCCAGATGGGAGCCTCGACCCATGAGCCAAGGCCCTCCCATACTCTCAACAAAGAACAGTTTTCACAAGTTAAACAGTGGATAACGGTTGGCAGCTTGAATGTCTAGACCCGTTCGTCATCTGACTAAACGAACTTGAAATTTTCCCGATTTAGCCCTTGAAAGAAACCTACCCTTCACTTTCAAAGACTGAGTCCGCTGCAGCCGCTCAGCCCATCCGCTTATGCATCCACTAGACTACTTGAAAGAGAAACACCACATACGATGACCTCAAGGACAAGAAAGTGTCCTTATTGCAGGTGCCGTTATCAACAAGCCGCTGCATACGAAAACACCTTCAGACAATGCATCTTGATATTGTTCTTTCCATCAGCTCGATTGTGCACCTGGCTTCGATGGGACCTACTGTTGTTCGTGATGGACTTGCAAACCCGACCGACTCAGACTACAAATCTGATTGCAGGCTCAAGATCTAAAATTTCCATCCAACAAGTGGTGAGATAGATGATATACAGAACGATGAAGACACGGAAGACGTTTCCCACCCACCGGTCCGCGTGGGCCGTTCAGGTCAAGAAACTATTCCTGGTGCCGGCAGACTACTTGGCGAAGTTGCCGGCTATACAGAGCTCAACAAGGCTATGACGGATGACCCTTCAAGCCCTTTCTCATCTGAAAACCACATAAATTTGGCAAGCTGATTTGTCCGGAGCAAGGTAGCAGAGTCCCAGATCTACGCGTACTTTGCGGAAGGTTTAGGCTGTAGGGATAACAGCTCATTCCGGTCAGCCTGTACTTTGTGACAATACCTGGACATACTGGACCTATTTCGTCAATACTTGGTGTGGGCAGACGCCAGTATTGATGATGGTCAACATGCAACAACTTTCTATTATCGAAATATTATTGACTGTGTCCGCTACCTGATCTGTCAGGTCACGTACAGCTCATATATGGTTTACACACCTATTCGAGAATATGAGTCAAGTGGGGAGCGATTATATTCAGAGATGCATACGGCGGACTGGTAGTGGGATATGCAGGTATGAGATAGGTCCTGACAATTTCTTGTAGTGGTGTTTCCAGTTCTAACAGCCCATTCCGTTCCTTGGTAGAAAGCTTTACCCACCGGGCCCACTGTGGTGCCCATTATCAGATTGTCAGACCAGACCCACCTTACTAATTTCTCCAGAGATAAGAAAGCCTGGCCGGTATACATAACGATCAGCAATATCCTTTTAAGGACAAGAAGCAGCCTTGCCAAGATGCCAATCCTGGTTCTGGCAGTGCTTCCAGTACCGCCAAAGTTCAATGGCCAATCAGCCTGTGCCAACGAAGCCCAGCGGCAGACCAACGCGGATGTCCTGCGGGCTGTCTTTGATCTTGTCCTGGTACCATTACAGCAGATTGCTCGAGAAGGAACAGTAATGGATTGTGCCGAGGGCAAAACACGCCTTTGTTTTCCCATTTTGTCAGCCTGGATCACGGATCATGCTGAGCATGCAGCCTTGCAAGGCATAGGCAGCACGTTATGCGCAAAGTGTGAGGTTCCGGGTGAGGAGCTCGGTGGGGATCCTCGGCAGATATATGAGACTTGCGACTACATACTATATAGAGAGAAACCCTTGAGGCATGAGCTGGCAGAAGCGGCTGGCATTCCAGAATCCTTTCAGTGGTTGGGCGTGAAAATAGGAAACAATGGATTCACCAGACTCGACAGAGTAAGCCCCACCGACCTACACAAGCCGGACCTCTTGCACTACATCTACCTTGGCTTATTCAAACATATGATGGAATGTGTGGAAGGAGTCCTGAAAAAGCATAAACAGCAGCAGGCGTTCGACGATGCTTGGAAAGAAATTCCTCCTTACCCCGGATTCAGGGTACCGAAAAAGGCCTATCACGAAATCACACAATGGCAAGGACAGGAGAAGCGCAATCTCGGCCGTTGTATTTCAGCCATATTGGCGTCCGCATTCCGAAATCCGGACAGTTCTCAGTATCAGGATTTCAAGAGGGCTTTGAATTGTGTTAGCGCGCTGGCAGACTTCACTCTCATGGCTCAATATCGCAGTCATACACCAGACACACTTTCCTACATGGAAAGTTACCTGTAGACATTCCACCTGACAAAGGACATTTTTCTTGAGTTCCATACCTCGAAGGCTACCCGCGCTCAAGCAAATCGCCAGGATCGAGAGCTAAGAAACCTCATGGCGGATCAGCGTGCTAAAGAAGTCCGCTATAGAATCTTTGCTAATCGCCGGCGGCTGGCTGATCAACAGCGGGTTGAAAGGTCTGATCGCCGGGCATATTTCCAACCGCATGAGAACCACTTCAACTTCATGAAGATGTACTACCTGACTCACTTTGCCTCCCACGTACGGCGTTTTGGATCCATATCGATATATTCAACCGGGATCGGGGAACTAGCACATAAGGATCAGATTAATGAGGGCTACCGCAGGTCAAACAAGAATGAAGCCGCCCGAGAGATCTTGTCGCACTATCGCCGCCAGCATGCCCTAGGAATAAGGTTGCAGTCAATAGAAGCACTTTCAAAAGTTGGGGGTGTGATCGTGGTAGAAGATAGTGGGATGGAAATGCCGACTGTTGCAAATCGCCGCACACCTCACAGGGTTCTTAAAGGCCATATGAAGAACACCAGCACGCTGACCGAATTATGCACAGCCCTCGATATCCATTATTCCAACATGATGGAGGAAATACTGTGTTTTATCAGGCACACTGCTGCAGATGACGGGCAGTTGCCTGCGGACCCCGCTAAACTCAGGTTACTCCCTATAGAAGGCTTTGCTCAGCTTCAAATCCCAGTGCCCGACTTTCAGGAAACTGACAGGTTCCAGATCCACTGGGCCCGATGCACTGAACAAAAGGCATTCCGCAACGGTATCTCTAGAAACCATTTGGTTTGGGTTCAGATTGGTGGGGAAGCGAACTATGGAGATTTACGAGGACGCGTGGTGCTCCGGTTGCTAGCGCTTTTCAAGATAAGAAATATTCTAAGTGAGGCCGCAGCTGTCTATCGCCTGGCATTAGTCCTCATACTCGATCCAATCAATGGTGGCAGATTTCACATTCCGAGCGGACCTATTCGAGTCGGCAACCGGATCAATGGTCGAGACATGCAAATAGTCAGTATAGGGGCAGTGATTGGACAGCCGCAGGTAATTCCTAGTGGTAATAAGCAATGGATAGTGGATCACAGGATTGATCTGAGGATATTTAATGAAATATATTCAATTATTCTATTCAATTCTGTACAGTATTTATTCGGCAGAGTTGAAACTGGGCACTTAAGGTCGCAGTTCCTGTATTGAGTGTCCGGATTTAACTTGGCTGGGGGAGTACTACACGATCCGTGGGCATTTAAGGCAATGTTTTAAATTGGTTTAATTGTTCTGCATGAATATACGGCCAAGTAGAAGCCGTACGCTTAAGGTGGCAGTGGCCCTATTCAGTTTACGGCTTCAACTCGGCCGGGGGAGTACCACAAGATCCGTGCGCGTTTAAGGCAATGTTTTAAATAGGTTGAATTGTTTCACTCGAATATCCGGCCAGGTTGAAGCTGGACACTTAAGGTGCCAGTTCCCATATTGAGGGTCCGGCTTCAACTCGGCCGCGGGTGTCATACATGATTTGCGGGTATTGAAGGGAATGTTTTAAATAGGATGAATTGTTCCATATGAATATATGGCCATGCTGAAGCCGTACACTTATGGTGGCAGTGCCCATAGTGGGTATGCGGCTTCCACTCGGCCGCAGGAGTACTACATGATCCACGGGTGTTTAAGAGAATGTTTTAAATAAATTGAATTGAATAGGCGGCCAAGTTGAAGCTGGCGACTTAAGGGAGAGATTCCCGTAGAAAGTATCTGGCTTCAACTCGGCCACCTGAGTTCTGCCCATGATTAATGCGAAAGTATGCTCTCCTGTGGGAAGGGAAGCCAACCAAAGTAGGCGGTCTGCATGGTGGCCACGCCCAGGCTTCTTGTGAACAGTAAGACAATTATGGAAGTAACAGTAGAGTGCAGACTAAGAAAAAAGCGACATATAATAGCAGCAGACAGAAGCGGATGGAAGCGGACAAATCTCGGTCGCCAGAGGTGGGACGGTAGCAGAGATGGCTGCTGGACGCGGGCAACCACAAGGAGTAGGCAGGAGGCCAGTAGACCAGAGGATAATGGGGCAGATACAAGGGGGATGCACAATGATGGGGTGGGGCTGCAACAAGCGCCTCCGATGCTCTGGAGGGACAGTGGGGCGTCCGGGTGCTCCAGACGCAAGAAATGAAAGGCAAAGAGGGCACGGGAGATCTGGGAGGACCGGACGCACAGAGTGGACTCTATTCGTCCGGAAGTGTGCTCTGTCCATCCGGAGAAAAGGCTTTTTTTGCTGATGTCCTTGTATTGAATATAGGTGTCCTCACCAAAGCCACAGGGCATCCAGCACGGGACCCTGTAGGGGATACCGGTGCACCACACATTATGAGTGAATTACTGCGCTCCTGAATCACCAGCTTGCGGGTGCCCCAGGACGGTGCGTCCTGAGATCCAGAAGGCGCCGCAGGCGGTACCAGCCCAGACCCAGTTGACAAGCTTCTGCGTCACTTCACCACACAGTCCACCAGACTCTGGAAAGGGGTTGGGAGGTTCACAAGTGGTAAACCATGGTCACGAAACTGGTTTGGATAGTATCACCGCCAATCAGCCAGGATTGCCACACGTTTCTGCTCCTGGACCTCATTCTCCTCCACCATCATCTCCTGATCCACGTGGGCTTGGTCTCGTCATCAAGTACCTGATAATCATGATATCTTCCTGCAAAATCACGGCATTGTTTGAGGCGATTGCCTCAGTTCGCCGTTGCACGTTTGAAAGCGGTCTCCCAGGGAGTAAGGCTCGCCCTATGTTCATTCCAGTGGATGGTCTCAGGATTTACTGAGTGGCCCAAAGCCCCTGCCGGAAGCAGCCTCCACTTATAAGCAGATGGCATTGCTCGTGGAAAGAGGTATTCTATTCATCAATGTTAGTACATATAATTTATGCGTATGATTTTGTGCGTATGATTTCTTAGTGCGTATGATTTTGTGCGTATGATTTCTTAGTGCGTATGATTTTGTGTGTATGATTTCTTAGTGCGTATGATTTTGTGCGTATGATTTGTTCGTATGAACTTGGCATATGATTTGAGGGGTGATAAAAGAGGAATGGAGAAAAGACCAGTGTGAAGATGGTGACTAACTTACTACTTGGGATCAGGCAATAAGTAATCTATGCAGTGACCTTTTGCCGGCATACCCTCTGATGTAGTGGAGAACGTAAGGGAAGTAGAGGCTGGTACCAGTAGAGGGTGGTATCCGGGTTGGTGGGGCAAGAGCCGTGAATGTTTCTTTTTTTTTTCTTTCTTCTTTTTTTGTTTTAACTGCTGAGTTTGCTTCTGTGATGTATGAAAAATAGAAGCAGGATTGTAGCACAGAGGGCAGAGTGACCTGAAGATTGTGTTCATGGCGAGAGCGTGGATGGAGAAGGTAAAAGTGTGGTGAGAAAGCAGATGAGCTAATTTGGCCTCTCTTAAAAAGAAAAGAAGAAGTTGTTTCACCTCTTGAAAACATCGTTACGGTCTACCCGGAGTCATGCGTTGAGCCCTCATCTCTACCACTGTAGCCTAACCAACAGCTCTACTCACCAACTTCTAAGTATGAAATAAATAACCTCCCAGATTCAAGCCTTCTGCTAATTGCTTTCAACATACTATGAGAAAAAGGAAATTATAGCAACAAGAGCTATGTGTTTGGGTTCAGAGGGAATATGGGAGGGGCATACTCTCTAGGTTCATTTTGTAACTACAATTGTCCACTTGATACATAAACAGGGAAGATATACCATCTTGGAACAAATACAACGTCTAGTACAACATTTTCAAGCTGTTTCTACATCAAAGGGATTGTACATTGCGTGTTATGCTGGACTGGGGGTTGCAGTCTCATACGACTTTAACCATCGTACAATTCAACTGTATGTATATACTCATGCCCTATCAACCTTAACTGTCGTTTACTCATCTAGACATCATGAATCAATATAGCCCTAAACTCCAGGGAACTCCAGGACAGCTATGAGGAGGGGGCTTGAAAGGCACTCTTCATGAAATAAACAATTTTTATTTCGTTGGTATAAAATAACTCTTTACCCACCTCTCCTCCAACACACTTCTTCCTCTTAGCAAGCCCTAATATCTGACTCAGCTATCAGGGAAGGTATAATGTCCATACATATATGCACAAATACACATACGCACAAATACACATACACACAAATACACATACATACAATAATACACATACGCCCAAGGAATCAGAATCCAGTCACCTACACACCAAAGATCAATTTGCGTCTACCTTGCTCTGAGTAAAAGCCCTTCTGTCTTTTTCTGTAAACCTCGTTCCTCACGCACCTGTCCGTCAACACAACAAACCAGCAAACACGAAAAAGTAACTTCTGCTCAATGCCTCCCAAGCATTGTGCAAATGATGGTATCTGGGGCCGGAAGGGTGGTGGAAATTGGGGGCCCCCAACTCGGCCTCTTGGTCAGAAAAGAGCTGGGAGGGTTGTTGGTGGGGTCCAGCAGCCGGCTTGGTATCCAACTGGGAGAGTGGCAATGGCAGAGATTATTAAGTATCGCCGCGATGGCGGGTACCTAATTCCCAAGGCCCCATTCTACTATCGTCTTTGCCAGGAGATCGTGTCAGATTTGGCACTCGAGTAACAATTCCGTTGGCACAGATCAGCTGTTGAATGCCTCCAGGTGGCAACGGAAGAGTTCCTAGTGATGACAATAACCATTAAGTTGAGTTCCTCTCTTACAATAATTATCTCATTTACTAATTTTTTGTTCATACTTGGAGCCCTGGGTGCGGCACATGCTAGTTGCGTTACCCTCATGGTCCAGGACCTGAGATTAGTTTAGGATGTCATGAACATTATGGCTGGCCAGCCAGATGGTGCCACTCGGGAACAGATGAGACGTCATATAAATCAGTACGGCAGTGCTCCCAGGGGTGCACCACCACTACCACCAGCTCCTCCTCCTCCTTCCCGCGGTGCTCCTCCTCCCCCTCCTCCCAGCTGTGCTCCTCCTCCTCCTCCCCCTCCTCCCAGGGGTGCAACTCGTCCCAGTAGTGCTCCTCATCCTAGTGGTACTCCTCGTCCTGCGGCTGTTCCACCTCCTGGGCACGCTCCCCCTCCTTCTCCTTCTGGGGGTGCACCTAGTCAGTGTGATACCCCTCCCCGTCGACACAGAGCTTCTTCCCATCACTCACCCTCTGCCAGTGACTGTAGTGAGAGCGACAGTGATGACAGCGACAATCCTCGTCCACCTGTATGCCATCACTTATGTAGTGGTCCTGGGACCACTGGCCGGACTGGTGGTAGTGTTACTATGGGGGATGCTAGGGGGGTTGTTAGACAAGGAAATTTGGTTGGGGGTGTATGGGAGATGGAAGTGGTAATGAGGAAGGTTGTGCGAGAGGCGCCCAGGGAGACCATGATAGCGGGTATATGGGTACTGAGGGTGGTGGTGGCAGTAGTAGTAGTATGGTGACTGGGGCCGTCGGAGGCACCCCTGCATACTCCGCCGAAACAGGGCCATCAAGGGCTGGGGTTAGTAGTCTTACCCCGCAGACGCCAGTTTAGCCGACTCGTGGTAGGGGCTGGAGTGGTTGGAGTGGGGCTCATAGACGCTCGGCGGGCCCTGGTGGGAGTTGTTGGAGCAGTGGTGGCTGTAGGATGCTGACGCATTCGACGGTAGTGGCAGGAGGGCAGGAGCTGGTGCTGGTGGGAGCACTACCACCTAAGCATATTCGGGCATTGTATTTTTCTTTCTCTTAATTCACCTCTTTTTTCAACTATTATGACTTTCATTTTTCTTGTTTTCTATTACTCCATGGTGTGGTCCCCATGTGTTGGGGGGAACGGGACAGTCTTTTCTCCCTTTTACACTAATCATACGACTAACTCAAACCTCCCAGTCACATCTAACTTTGCATAATTATCTTTTATAGAACTCTTATTGTTATAAATACACTCTTTCTTTAATCTCACCATTTCGCTATGTAAACTCTGAACACAGTAATTTGATAGCACGACTGTGATGCCATGATTTGGGCGTATGGCTTGGGTGTATGGCTTGGGCATATAATTTGAGAGCATGGTTTGGGCGTATGGCTTGGGCGTATGGCTTGGGCGCATGGCTTGGGCATATGATTTGAGTGTATGGCTTAGGCGTATGATTTGGGCAAATGACACCAGCGGATGAATAAGGCTTACGAATAGGGCGTATAATTTGAACCTGTGAATAGAGTGTATGAATTAGGCGTATGAATTAGCCGTATGGCCTGCTAAGAGAATCTGCGTTACTAGTCTAGGCAACTCGGACGTCCAATCGATGTTGTGAATTATTCCAGTTCATATGGTATGAATGATTCCATGCAAATAAATCCCCATATATAATTTGAGGTGTTTGGTTTTTGATATATGCTCACACAATTACTCATTCATGTATCAAAAGAGGAAGGTTCGAGAGGGGAATATATGAAAAAGCGGGGCTCCAGGCGGGGAAAATTCATTGACGGGGGGCTGTCCAGTCAATTGAACGGTGCGGGCGACAGGGGCAGTGGTAAGGGGTGAAAAAAAAACACTCCGCTGGTTTTGGGGCCCTGGAGACCACTTAAGGAACACTAGACTAGACTCAAGCCGATATGGTATACCTAGAGGTAACCAAATTGAGGATAGACCAGTATAATTGGTATACTACCCGTAGGCATGAGTTGGTACAAGTGTCTACAAACTGACTTGGTAATATAAGGTTAGACAAGGTAACTCAGGTAGGCCAAAGTTACCCTGCCAGGCAGGGTAACATTCGGAGATCATGTTCGCGTAAAGTTAATGACACATAGTAAACGTTGCAAGGGCCTCCAGGGCAATATTATATGTGGTCGCGCAGACTCCCGAAGGGAATAAAAGCATGAAGTGGTAAAGTTACCCTACCTTGGAAACATAATTACCCTACCATGGGGACCCAGTTACCCTAATGAGGGACTCCAGTTATCCTACCCCCACCGACATAGTCATCTGAGGACTTAGGAGAAAGTTATCCCATTATTGTTGGGCTCTTTGATGGTCGGAGAGCCGTTTTGTATGGCACCAAAGGTGCTACTGACAGAGCAGGAGTGGTCTGAACCTCCTGTAACCTTCAGGGGATATTCCTAACACGCCACTGCAGCCCCAGTGTTGGTATGGCGCCACAGGACTGTACGGCTGTCTAGTTGTGTGCTTCCTAGTACAATCAGATTCATCGGAATGCTCTCACAACACCGTATAACTTGTGGGCCTCCAACTCACCAGAAGCTGTTCGCAGGATATATAAGAGGTGTGAGGGTGACGGCCTCTTAGGGCACCACCTGGATAACGCCTGAGAACCACCTACAGGCATACTTTAACCTTCAGGTAGTAGTATGGTCTACTGTAGAGGGCTTGGGACTGACTAGAGAAGCTGTAGGGCTTCCAGGACAACTACCCAAATGCCAGTCCCAGGTTGCCCCATGAACTCTAGCATTACCATGGGTTATTAGTGGACTCTAGAGGTATGAGTCATGTCAAGATTTAAGAAGGTCCGGAATGGTTGGCTGTGGCTGCCTATGCAGTCAAGCAGCTGGAGATTTCTCATTGTAGGAGTATCCAGTCAGGTTTACAAGCTTAGTATAGGCAAGTAGATTTGCCGATGGACTGCGTAGCCCGATTAGACAAAACCACCACTCAGCCAGTGAGTCCGAATGGATATTATCTGTGCAGTAGGCATGTCCGTCGACCACTGACATGCTACCGATAGGAATAAGCTTTCGCTCATGCAGATGTAGTTGGACATACATCACCAGGAGCACTTCCTATTTGTGGAGATAGTTAATATCCGAGTGGTCCGAGTGCCCCCGAGTATTAACCCACATTAGGTGCGTCGGTTGGACAGCCCTGAGCTGCGCAGAGTGCTCGCGAAGGGTCAGAATAGTAGACAAGTGTCCGCTGGCTTTACATTATTCTACTTACCTAAAGCGAGAGACACCCTATTCTGATAACCCACGATCCTCGAGAGAACTTATGAAGTGAAGCTTTCAGGCTTAACGATATTAAGTTTCACAGCTTGATTCTACTTTGAATTATCTTTATCTTTATTTTTATCCTTACTTCTACTTTGAGTCTTCGGTGCAGTCCCAATCTTAGGATCTGTCTTCCCACAGAGTGCCTCTATTACACTCTCTGTGCTACAGTAATCCATGACCACCTCTTTCTCATTCTTTATAATCTCCTAAACCTGACAAATACGATGACCAATATGCTTGCATTGTGGTTTGTACGCTGTATCCATAAATTGAGATCAAGATCATTAGTAACAGAAATACTCCACCTGATGCGCCTGTCTTGCGTACTGGGATTCCTGTGCGTTCTGAGGTCTGTGGCAATGTCTGTACGCTTCCCGTAAATCCTGAGTCTATCTCCAAAGCTAGCACGCTACTATTCAGTGCTGAGTTATGCAACAACCATCTACTATATCCAGTCTTGATTTCCCTCCTATTCTGCATACCCCAGTATCCTGACGGTTTGAATTCGTCAGCTCCTTCAGGAAGCTATCACGATTATTATATTCTTATCCCTAGTCTTCTCATGTGAACTTCGCACCAGCGCTGCTTACCCTAACGTCCTGTCGCTTCTCTCAAGCGTAGTGATTACATCTAACTCCTGTATTAGTTATATATTTTCTTCATACAAGTTGTACACACACGATATACTGCTTTCCATTGCACTCAATACACTGGCACAATGCACATCTTAGTAAATATACATCATACCCTTACTTGTATTAAGAGTAAATTATATTAAATGTTCTCAAGTAGATAGAGCTGTCGATATTATCCAACACTGGTCTGCCTCTCGAATCAGATAAGTAAGGCCCAGAATTGTCCCTATGTCAACCAATGTAAACTCTTGCGCATTGTGTCTCAGCTGAACAACACCAAGACTGGGTACATAAGAGGGCTGGCCTGAGTCCATAGTGTTCAATATCTGAATACCTGCCAACCACTACACAGTATCTTGGCTGTAGCCCCTGATTTTGAAGCGTACAACGAGCTTTGTGGGAGAGAGCCTCTCAGCGTATCATATATCTTCTCACTTCCAGCCTCAACCAAAACCTAATCATTTTGACTTGCCTGATTCAGAAATTGGTGAGTTCCTGTGGATGTTGTAAACATTGGTTTCTGGGAATGCCAAAACCCGGTTTTCGCGTTGCATTAGTAGTGCAACATAAAGTAGTTCGAGTACCGCTAGTTCTTGGGAAAGGTGGCGTTACATGTGAAGGTTATATTGGCTGTATCGAAATAATTCCAAACAGATCCGGTCAAGAGAGCTTCCTAACACAGTGCAAAAATCACGGACCTCGGACACATCATCACCACAACCTTTCAAAATCATTCTCCATGATGCCTGCATAGATACCATACTTGTTGTTTTATGTAAAAAGCCTAGAATGTCTTTTCACAGATTGACTCTGCGACGTTAGAGGGAATTGAGGTTTAAAACTCTGATTCAGATTGCATGCTAATGACCGTAGCCAGTTCGGGAGATTCTCTGAGTCGAGCTGAACAAGATTTCAGGGTCAAACGCTGTTGGCACTTTGTTCTGACACACCGAATTGTTAAGATACTTCTTAACTAATGAAGGCCTAGTAGCATGAACATTCGTATAAATAGTTGGCCTTTCCCATCGTGGTTGAAGAATCATCAATCAACAGAGAAGAGACCTTGACAATATATCAAGTTAGAGAGTTATATTCTAACTCCTAGATATTTGACTTCACTTTATATCTTTACCTTTACTAAACAATTATCTATGAGCCTTCCTCACTATCAATCTGTTGTCTTGAATAATCTTGGCCTAGTTAGCTCGGAATCCTACCATGTTAGCCATCCCGTAATACGATGTGTGGCTAACCATTCCCATTCATATCACAGTGGGCTGGCGGAATACCTTGAGAATCCCTATTTCGTTCTGGCCCAGATAGTCAAGGATTCTAGGCACTTCAACCCTAACCTTCCCATATATCCAAGAACTCTTTAAACACACACATGAATAAGTGGGCGCTCTGATGATATAGTATATTCAAAAAGCTGGTGTGGATTCAAGAATACTCGAATCAAAACTAGAGCCTACAATATAGAGCATCGCGATGTTAAGTGCTATATCAAGGGCCGCACATTGAATCCAGAACTGCTAACCAACGAGCAATTGCTGGTGATCCTCAGTTCTCTTCCACCTGAGAAATCACAGATCAAATTGGTAAAAGACCCACTAGTCTGAAGACCACAGGAAGGTGGCTTGTCAACTGAGGATTTTAGTCAAGGACATGGGTAAGAAACCGTAGATGGCAATGGGGCATGTATAGGCAGAGCAGGCTGGTCACGGTGATGATGTTGCTGGACCTCCAACTCAGTTGTTAGGCGCACAAACTCCCTGTAAGGATTCAGAAAGCAAAGTCACCCTACCCTGAGGCACACGAACTTCGAAGAATAAAGATAACACCTCCCTCCAGCCCTGGCGTTAGAACGGTAGGTTAGCGGTGGACGGCTGTATAGTTGCGTCCCAATACCAAAGACCACTATCATTGAAACCTATCTTACAACACCGTATATAGCAGCCTATCGGAAAGGTCTTGGGACACTCAACCAGAGGTCACGTGTTCGACCCACACCCCGTGGTGGTTATCGTAACTACATAATAGATCGTTAGATGTCTCTACGCATTAGCATGAGCAAAGTGACCGAGGGGGTTTAGCCGACTACTATAGAAGAAATATTTCTCTATCAGTAAGAAGTCAAACCGCACAGTTTGAACAGTTGGATACGAAGTTATGGCGCTTCAAAGTTAAGCCAACTGACATGTAGTCTGATAAGTAAGACATAAGCATATGATTACCCGGCATGAGAAATTTTGATCGCAACAAGACTGAAAGGAACTACTTGTATGATAGCGAGCCAGGCGTTATATACAGACCAAGTCCATATGATATAAGAATCGTGAACCGGTAATTGGACGCAATTATCTGGATCAATGATTAAAGCCAAAGTGGTCTGTGAGAACTCAAGGTCAAACGGTGTTCGCACATGCACAAAAACTAGGAGAAGTTGAAAAGGTACTTTACTAGTATGATAGTCAGATGTACCCCGGAAACGGGTATAAGAGACCGGCAAGAGCCCGAAGTAGATAGAGAAAAAACAAGCACAGAGAAGAGATCTTATCAATATAATAGGTTATCTACAATATCGTTGCCAATACTTCGACCATCTACGAGATACTACTTGATTATATCTAGCGTATATTACTCGTGTCTTCTTATTGAGTTCTCCAATATAAAAACGATTCGGGTCATAGCTGTCAGAATTTCTCACGTTTAAGCCATCACCTAACATCAGTAATCAATTCACACTAAGTTCTTCGGTCCTTTGTAATAGTAGATATCTTCAGTGGTATCGCCGAATTTGACTTCCACATATTTCCCACTGGTAATGTGGATTCACATTATTTGCTGAATGGATGCCCCTCAAGGTGAGCCTATGTGGCTTGGCCACTCTATCACTCGTGGCAGAATAACTCCAATCGGGGAATCACCTGCGCAGTCCTCAAGTCGCCAAGCACAAAAAACCTATGGTTCCGGAAGACTAGAGTTGGGACCACTTTTCTCACAAAAAGTGTGACAGTTTTGAATGTAACCATGCCAGTGCCCGTAATGCTTGAATTTATGTTTAGTCATATTGTTAATAATGCTATAACACGTTATTTCATTATATTAAAAACAGGATATTGATAAATGCTAATTTGCCAAATATTTAATTAATTGATACCTTTAAGCCCATCTATAATATTCACACTACATGCTCACGATTCGTTGCTAGCTTCCTCTAGGCTTATCTTTCTCATCCACTGATGGTTGATTCATGCTGTTACTAATTTGAATCTAATTATGTTTTATTTTCATAATTTATAACAAAGCTTAGGTGGAGATCTGCTAGTTACTCAAACTGTATTGTAGTTGATATAGATGAGGATAATAAAGGTGGTGAAATAGGTGATGGATATTTCTTGCTTAGGCCTCAGGCTGGTGTGAAGGAATTAAAACAATAGAGGTCAAATGGTCAGATGGAAATAAGGAAGAAGAGTTGTAAGAATACAAAGTATTTCCAATATTATGGGATAAGTTATTCACTTTTTTTATTTAGTTCTACTTTTCTTGAATATTCATTTTTTGTCTTGGCATTATTAACCTGTATGACTAAACATAAATTCAAGCATTACGGTCATAGTTACATTCAAAACTGTCACACTTTTTGTGAGAAAAGTGGTTCCAACTCTAGTCTTCCGGAACCATACCTGGCATGATAAAGGGGCAACCTGCTGAGGAGGCAATTCGGTGCCCTAGATATCTCATCGGCACAACTCATAAGGGTCGCAACACCCTCAGTCTGGATCCTACCGCTCTACTCCCCCTACAAGACCTCATCTACCCAAACAAAGATGATCACTTTCAGGTGTACCTCTTTTCTAATTATGGCAAACATCCTCTGGATCTTATGGTTTGGGAGTCACACCTGGAGGAAGTAGGGGATAACAGATTAATGCTAGACCAAGTCCCGGGCAGACAGCTATTTTTGGATGGCAACATCTGGGATCATTCCCGGCAGGTTGAAGATATGGTGGGGGGCATCCAATGGTACAACCAGGACAACGAAGACAATGAGGATGACCAGATCGTGGTCATAAATAGGCATATAAGGCAGCAATTGGGAGAGCGCTAGGATAAAATAAAGATATAGACGACCACAAGGACGACCACAAGGACGAAGAGGGGGAGGACGCCCAGGATGACGACGGGGACCAGGGTGTCCTTCCAGACTTTTTTCATATATGTTTTTAGAAGGGTTTCTAGCACTTGTAATAGGATGAGATAGCTCCAAATATCTTCGCTCACTCGGATAAATGACCTCACAAATCAAGTTATCTATCGTGCACACGAACAAACTTCTCGCAGCAGCAAGAAGACAAACCAAAGGTAACACATTCTCGACTCTCTCCCGCACTTATATCCCTTCGACGAAGAGCCAGTGCCTTTAGTGGCTTCGGTAGCCAAACACCACAATCGTCAACTACCTCAGTCAGAAACCCTAACCCTGCGGCATTGTACTCTAAGATGTGGAGACCGGCAACCACTGAAAAAGGAAATCGGATTCCAAGTAAACAGTCCTTCATCCACTCTGCCTTAGCGCTCGAATCACGTGAGCGCAAGGTTAAAGGAAAGTGGGAATAGCGAAGGGCTAACGTCACTTTGGTGTGATACCGAGATATCGTTGTGCGGTGTGTTAGGTTTTGGATTATAAAGCGGGATGTTGCTGTGGGTCGAGGGCCAGGGTCCGCAGGGTGCAGATTTTAAGGTTTGTATGATACTTTGAACTCTCCGGATTATAATAAATGGAAAGCTGAGGGGTTGCAATTAGAGCGCATCACCAGCGAACTTTATAAGCTCCGGCTTGACTCCGCACACCTACAGAGGCTCATTACACCGTTCCGCATCCAGCCGCCTGTTCGCATAGTGTCTGCGGGAAAAGGAGGGGAAAAGGTAACGAAAGAAGTTTCATTCATGGCACTGAGGTTCCCTGCCTACCTGACTGACATAATATGCTCTCATGAGAGGGTTGACTAAATATAGTGCGGGGTGAATGCAGGCGACAGGGTTCCGAATGGTTGGTGGAGGACCTCACCGGACCAGCTAGTCCGGTCAAAGTCCAGTCCAGTCTAATGGTGGAAATTAGACTGACCAACAGTCATGATTGTTGGTACCAACTGGGCCGGGCTTGGTCAGACTGGCACCGCCAAGCCGTAAAATCTTCATGGCCTTTGGACTGCCAAACTTCCGTAACAATATATCTCTAATATAACTTTATACCCTTTAACCGAAATAAAATGGTTGTTTTTGAATTTTTATCCATGCAATACAAGACAGCGAAAAGCAAGTGTTGTACAAAAAACCCAGTATAGGGAGGTAACTGGCTGGGAGTAAGGGTGACCGCGTTCTAATCGTTCCTGACTAAGGGCGCGTCTGGTTGCCACCTCAAACCATGATTTTGACCACAATTATAGAGGTTTGCTGCAAAACGCTATTTTGTTCTTGAAGGGCATGTCTGGTTGACACCCAAATGGAATAATGAAGATGCAATAATGATGTCAAAATGAAGGTTCCGGAAATATTGATCCAACCAATATTTTCCCAACCTTCAACATTGCTGACCCCTAACCCACCAATTAGCCTAACCACAACGTAGAAAGATAATAGTAATGTAACTGCTCTATTCCTTCTCCCATAAGAATTGTCTCCCATTCTGCTTGCCCATCCTTTCCACTCCGACACTGGGAGACAGTGATTTTTACAGCAGAAACCAATCGCCCGACAGGACAGTTTGAATGTAACTGTTCAGCTCCGTTCCCCTATACAAATCGCCCTTTCTTCTCCGCTTGCCTTTCCCGCTTAACTCCACGCAGGAGAGAAGCCAATTTTCACAGGACGAACGGTCGTACAACAGAACAGTTCCATATTTGCCAATCAGGCCTGATGCAGGTAATGCCGGCACACCATTCCCCACCAAAGCCTCTCTCTGCGGGCCAGTTGTGTAAACTGGGTACGATTGTTGGTGCTTATGGTTGCCTATATTTGGAAAAAAGGCCATGCAGGACAAGTCAATTGAGTGGTGATGTCTATATCAGAGAGTTACTTACTTCAAATGAGGGGAGAATTCTGGAGGTATTTCGAATGCCTAAGAATACATTTTTAGAGTTGTGTGACTGGATGAGAGGTTATAGGGGGTTAAAGGCAGCCCAAAAGGTTACTGTTGAAGAACAAGTAGCTATTTTTCTTGCTGTTGTCGGTCATGGGAGTACCAATCGTGAGGTACAAGAAAGATTTCAAGTTAGTGGCTCTACAGTTACCAAGTAAGTGTACATAATAATTCTTTGTATTTATCCAAATTTTATATACATTAAATCAATAATAATAATAATAATAATTAGGTACTTTAATCAGGTACGAAAAGGATTGATTCAGCTTTCAAGCGAGAGTATTCAGCCACCGAATCCAAGTATTGTTCCCGCAGAAATATTAGAAAAGGAGGGTATATTATACCCGTATTTTCAAGATGCAATCGGTCCTCTCGAGGGAACACATATACCAGCGAAAGTACTGGCACAGGATGTTACACGATTTCGAAACAGAAAAGGTGAGATAACCCAAAATGTACTTGGTATTTGTACATTTAGTCTTTCTTTTGCTGGTCTGGTTCCGGGGTGGGAGGGTTCCGCCCATGATGGGCGAGTACTGCAATGGGCATTAGAGAATGGATTTTATATTCCGGAAGGAAAATATTTCCTTGCTGATGCTGGGTACGCATTAAAAAGACGTATCCTAACACCTTACCGTGGTGTTAGATACCATTTACGTGAACAGGCTATTGCTAAGTTACGGTGAGTTCACTATTTCATATATTTTATTTAACCTAGCAATATATACATAATTATTTGAATATATTATAGCTAATTTATTTAATATACATGGTGTTCTTAAAATTAAGTCCAAGAAATAAAGAAGAGCTCTACAATCTTCGGCATGCTCAGGCACGAAATTGTGTCGAGAGGACTTTTGGAATTTTCAAAAAGCGATTCCCAATTCTCTGCTCACGAAATGAGTATCCGTATTCTACTCAAGTAAAATTAGTCATTGCTCTTGGAGCTTTGCATAATTTTATTAGAAGTAGAAATGATGCACGAGAGATGGAGTGGTGGGAACGGTATTTTGAAAAGAAAAACAAGGAAGATTTACAAAAAGGGGACCGGATGGATGGGGTTTACGGAGTTGATTCTGCAAGGGAGGATGATGGAATGAAGGAGTTTCGGGACAGATTAGCAGAACGGATGTGGATTGACCATGTTAATTATACTTGTTAAGACAAAAAACAAAACTCTCAATTTGAAATAAAATATACTACATTTGATCTAAACACTCAGCTAGCCACCTATCCAGTGCATTTCCATCCTGTAATGCAATAAAAACAGAGGTCTTTACCTCATTTTCCATTAACCGAAAAGCCTTTACCAACTCCTCAACTGAAAGAATCAACCCATACTCATCTTGCAATTTCTCAATCGCAAGTTCCGTTTTCGAGCGCTGAATCGACTGTGCTGTAGTACCTATTCGGTCGAGTGCTGCTGCAATGGCTTTTCCAGCACTCTTACTCTCCCTTCGAATACCACTCTGAGACCCCTCTTTCTTCTTTTCTACCGTATCCTTATCCTCCCCTTCCTCCTCTTGGTTATCCCTCTCGCTACCTCTTCCCATATTCCCTTTTTGTCTTTTTTGTCTTTCTTTTACCTCCCCCTTTACCTTCCTCTTTTCGAGCATTTTCTTCTTTCCCATTCCTTAATCTCTTGCCCCATGCTCATCTCCTATTCCCTCTACCTTTACTCTCTTTCCCTCTCCTATCAAGACTTTCTTTGACACCACCTCCGCCCCCTCCTTCATCCTTCCAATCTCTTTTCCCCCTTCGCTCTCAACTTCCTCTACCTTCTTCCCCACTTCCTTCTCTTCCTTTTCTCCTTTTTTCTCCTTCTCTTGTCCGCCTTCTTCCTCTTTCTCTTCTTCCGAGTCCCTCAGATCTCCTCTCGTCTTGCCACCCTCCTCCCCGCCTGGGCTCTGCTCTCTCTCCTCCTTCCACCCACCAATCCCCGCTTCCCGCTCCCACTCCGGCCCTCGATAAGCCAAATCAGTTCCGGCTGACTTCGAAGCCTGAGTACTCGTGGTACTCCAAATGGTAAGGCCTGAGGTAAGTGCAAACTCTCCAGTTGCTGATCGATTTGCACAAAGCTCGTCTAATATAGCATAGTGTACTAGGCCACGATGTCTGAACCTTTCGGCCTCTGGATGTGCCTTGATGTATGTATCCCATACACTCTCTGGAGCTGTTGGCACCCCTTTCTCACTATCCCACCCAAATCCTGAATTATTTTTAATCATAATAAATGTAACATATTCCTTTTTCAACTATGTATATTAAAAAGTAATTAGCTTCATTTAATTTACATTATTCTTGTATATAATATTGAAATAATAAATTATTATTAACTTAACTTACATTTGCCCATTTTGACTTCAACTGTGATGCTTCTAACTCAAGCCCATGCGTCTGTTTCAGTGCCACTTGTGCAGCTGTCCATGCCTTTTTTTTAAATCCATTTTCCGCCTTCTGTCCTTCAAGTGCCTGCTCATACAAGGTTTTAAGCAGTGTCTGGGCAGCTGGATCGGACCACTTCAATTTTGCCATTCTCTGAAGTTCGTCTCTCAAATGGATCCCAAAAGAAAAAAGGTAAAAAAAAGAATAGAAGACGTTGTCCTGAGATTAATTGATTGAGAATTTTGCTTCTATCATATTAGAAAATACAAAATCCAGCGTTTACATTCTCTCCTATAGAAACTACTACTGGTACAATTTTAGGAACTATATTTGTTGGAGGGTTGGGTGACCAGACACGCCATTGTGATGTTTACGGTTGACACAAACCACCAACTTCTCATAATCACATTTTCTCGTTGCAACCTACATTTTGAGATTATCAAGGTTTTCAAAAGCATGGACGACCGGACGCGCCCTAAAACCACTGTTGTTGTGTCCTCTCAGCTCCCCTGTTCGTTGACCCCCCTCGTAGTCTATTATATTCAAATAACGGTTTTCTTGATTAGAATCCATTATTTTCATGGTTTATTCAGGATGCTCACCGAATACTCACTCTGCTCACCTTCTTGCCACTTCCGGAATGTCATTAAATTTCCAATATTGACTATGATCTTGGCTCCATTTATCCGGCTCAGATAAGTGAGCGCACTTTTACCGGTTTCCTTTTTTTCAGCATAACATATGCAATCTTTTTATATAGACTGGTCTAGGACCGATCCTGACCAGACCAGGACCACTTGATCCAGTCATGTCTAGTCGTTAACATCAGTCAAGACCGACCCAGCGGTCCTTCCTCCAAAGCCCGACCAGTCGGACTATTCGGAAGGTCCATACGCGGAGGGGGCTCTCGGATTACTCGAGATCACTCACCCTGCGGTTGTTTCAGGAATATGGTAGCAACATATCTAGCCAAACCATTTCTAGCACAAGCGAAGCGTATAAGTCTGGAAGATTTGGGTACCAGTTTCCGGTTTAGTGGACTACAGCGCGGATCACCCTTCGGAATAGGGGAAGTAGTAACTGCTGTAATCGAGACGGAAAGTTATGGCACCAATGAAGGAGACCTTTTCGGGTACACACCGCTTACATGGGATGCTCAGAATGGATATGGGGAAGTGGTGAAAACCTTACTCCGACAGACAGGGGTCAACCCTAACAATCAGAATGATTATGATTGGTCTCAGCTCCCGACCGGGCAATCGCCCACGAATCTGGGCTTGCGGAATTGGGACATCTAGGAGAGCCGTCTCAACGATGTCGGGGAATAGCTGATAACAAGGGAGGACTTCAGGAGACGGTGCAATTGGGTGGGGAGTATGAAGGTAATAAGGCAGTATGTTTTGCTATGGAGATCCGTGGGCAGGTATGACATTTATCAGGTATCAAAGCCTATCCCTCGTGAAGAAAGTACATTGGGCCTATTTTGACAAAATTCCATGACAGTTCGCTAGTAGTGGACAGGCTGTGCAATCTGAACATAGGACAGAACACCGCCGTCAACTATTTTTACTTCCACTTCGGGGCCCGAAGGGAGCAGTCTGCACACGACTCTGCAGCTAGTGTGCTGGGTTCCCTGCTGAAGTAGATCGTCGGCGGAATGGAAAAAAATTCCAGAGGGAATTTCACGAGCCTTGAAGCCTTGCAAGAAAAAGGGTTACTGGTGGACGCAGACCGCAACTCACTGATATCGTGAAGATGCTGCAACTAATCACGTTCTCCGAACCGACGTTTTTGTGTATTGGCGCTCTCAATGAATGCACCGGAGTGCAGCGAGTCAGGATCCTCAATTCACAGAATCAAATCCTTTCAAAGTCACCCGGTACGCGAATATTTGTGACAGGCAGGCCTCATATTTGAACTGAGATTTTCAGACGGCTTATCGGACCAGTGACGAGTGTATCCATGGGCCCCGCTATGGGCGATGTCATGGCATAACTTCGTGTTCGACGGGGCGTAGATGTGACACCAGATGCTATTGACGATTGACCTCTGGCGGGTGTTTGGAAAACGTATACAAGTAAACAAAACTCGGTCGAGAAAAACAAACATAATCCACACTAATTATGGAAGAAAAAGGAAACAAAACAAAACAAAAAATAAGGACATTTGTCCGTTACTTAATCTTGCTTATACCTTTTCATATTCCTACACACGGGAACGATTCAGCCGCTGGCATTTGCATTGGGCAAAAGCCTCCTACTCCTCCCACACCCCTGCCTTGCACAATAGCGTTTTAGCACGACGGGCAGCCCTGACATACTCCGTACGAGGTACCGAACACTCAATCAACTCCATTCGTGTATCTAGACTACGGGTTATCCTTTCCTTCGGATTTTGGCCTTCCGGAAGACTCTCACCAAGGAGATCTCTCATTGCCAGTGGAAAGTCTTTTAAGATTCCTCCATCTGCCTCTTGCGGTGGCAGAAGGGTCTCCTGAAATGATAGCACAATGTCAAGGCCATCCTCGCTCGCTCTGTAACCATATATTGCAGCGCCTAATTTCCTAACTAAGGGCCTACTAAGTTGGCCTGCCTGATTGAGCTCGATTAACTTCTTGGCTAAATCGTTCAGGTTGGTGGCTTCGTCAATACTATCAATGACTATTTGCTCATCTTGGCTACCCTGACCACCCTGCTGGCAACCTCAGCCTCTACACCAAATGCCAGCAATACATTCTCTTGGTACTTTCCGTAAAAAAAAGATAATGACCAGGCGGGTTTGGCCGGCGGTGTGAAGATGCCACAGGCCTGCATTGTCCATCAATTCGGTATGCTTTTCCGGCTACCCTGCCTCACACACAATGGGGGGGACTCCCTATCAGCCAACTGGACAGGCATCCGGAAGCTTTTCTGAAGACCCAGTCCAATCCCTCTTGAATCTTGTAAAGACTGCTAACAATTAGCCTGATAGGACAAGTCAATTTATTGTTGGTTTAACTACTTACTAGTTCCTGAAGCCACAGTCACCCGCTTCATTGTTTCAGAGACTCCAATTCTCTCATCCAGCGATGTGAGAACTGTACTATTGAAAAATGTTTGCAGGACATCATGGGTCGGCAGCGGGATAGACTTATTACAAGTGATTTGGAAAGAAAATTGTATTCCAGGCGGATCTTTGGATGCTCAATGACCTCCGGATATCTTTTCTGCCAGTCTGGCTAGGCTTGGGTTCAGGCTGGCCGGCCTGAGCTTTTTTGATGATAAGCCGGGCCGGGTTGTGGGGCACAGTCCGGGTTTGAGGGCCTATCTGACTGGGCCTGGCCGGACTGCAGATATCTGCAGGCTTTCGAGTGATAACGTGTGATTATGAAACGAAACGCCAAAGATTGGGGGGCCATGACACACTGCTCGGCATGCTCTCATGATGGCTCCTTTGTTGTTCGGATAGCTTCTGGGAAACGCGCTTTGGCTTCGGGTATGTGTTTGTATTTCGGGTCGGCATTTCGAATGCACGAATGCGCGAGGGTATTGGAACTGCGTAGCCGCTGGGGAAGTGGTGAGAAAAACGGGAACCCCGTGGGGGCAGCGCGCAAGAACCGGAAACCCAGAGGCTATGGGGGACGGGGTTTGTTTCCTTCCACTGTTACCCTGTTAGCCCGGGAGTGAGTAGGGGGAAAGTGAGACCAAGCTGGAATGGGGGGAGCATCCGCGGTGGCTCATAGCTAGACGGCAAGTCTTTGTGGTCTATATATACTGCTCTTTTTGCCGTTAGCTAGCTGCCATTGGGAGAGTTGTCGTTGAACGAAGTGAGTTTGATAACTCCTAAGTGTGCGATCGTGTTTCGTGTAAGCGCTCTTGGCGTTTCGTAGTCGCCGTTTCGCTTCGTTGTCGACCGCCGATCCAGGTCTGAAAAGGTTCTATTGAACACGATGTTTCCTCCAGACGACAATAGAAGTAACAAAATGAGTGACAAGGGAAAACAGCAAAGTGTTTTGTGTGGCCCAAGCCCGAATAGTGAGCCAATATCTTTAGGTATCTGCAGACATGTTTAGATATCTGTAGGCATCTTCAGATATCTGCAGACGTCAGCCCCTGTTAACAAAATATTGACTACTCATATGGAATATACCGGAAGCCTACCGGCGCCGCCAGGCACCCATGAAGCCTGGCCAACAAAGCCCAGGTCAGTCTCACCCTGGCCTGGCCGGACTGTAAGCCGGCCGGCTATCTGCAGGCTGACCTAGACGCCTGCGAAGGCTGTAGACACCCATCGCAGGTTCTATTGATCCCTTCGTTCATTTTCAGGTACTCGCGCTAAGTGCGGGCACGGCTGGTAGTGGAAGCGATCGGTGGTGAAGTAACTAAAGAGAGCAAAGTTAGGAGTAATTGTGATAACTATGATGTAAGAAGCATATGGTGAACATGAAGTGTAGTACCGGTATCCCCTTCACTGCTGAGATAGCTTATTTGGGTAATCGTGATATGAAAAACTCTGTGTTTCAGAAGTGGTGTAGTGCTCAGAATAGTGCAAAATGGGTACTGCTCAGCATGGCCATGATGGGCATCAGGTTTTCGGCGTATTATGTCGGTGAGGGAATTGCTTTTGTGGGCGATGTATTATGTGAGCAGAAGCAGAAGAGGAAGGTTTTTCGCGGGGTAAAAAGGGGGTAGTGATTGGGTGGGATGCGTGGGGGGATGTTTGTAGGGGATAGAGGGAAAGGGTGTGAGTGCAGCTAGTGCTAGTGTGCGAGCCGCTAGTTGAGTGGCTCTTTTCTTAGGGCATGTTTAGGCGCAACCGCTCTGTTCCGTCCCCCCGAATTAGAGCCAGTTGAATTTATAGCCCCAAGGAGTTAATCAGTCTTTTCCTCAACTGGTGAGATTCTGAGCACAGAGTCTACCTTCCACCTTACGGACCGTTACGGTGCGGTAGCACGCCGCAACCTTGGCACGATTAGCGCTGATCATTGGCCAGTAAAAAATGAACGGGAAAGCTGGTTGGATGGCTTATGTTGTAAATAGCGCAATAGTCAAGCTCTATACCGAAGGCTTAGGAAACGACAAAACCAGCTCTTTCCTGCCCGTGATGGTAAAAAGGAATGTAGTGGTGGGCTTCCCTTTTTCACTGAGAATTGAGCACATCTTACAACATAAACTGTCGAAGTTATACCCCCTGATATGCACTCTCTACGTTCTTGAGTACGACAACACTTCCTACTTCATACTAGTCTCACTTCAATGCCGTCAGAGTATAAGCTCAACTCATTCGCTTTAGATCTTTCATTCCACTCACTACTCAATCAGTTAATCATTGATGTAATTCTATGCGCATCACATTGCTTTTATCTTCCTTTTGTTACCTTGTATTTCTTTGCTGTGGACATGTATTCCTGTTGCGCAGCCGGCACTCCGGTCCCTTAGATAGAATGGAACTCTCTATACCATTCTCCTAACATGCACTAGTGACACTTCCATCTCCACATTCGTCTACTAGTGGCATCCAATGCGGTCAACCACAGGTAATTAGATCCTGAGAAGCCACATTTTCCAACAGTTTAATTTGAGATGTCTACGAGTGAGGGGTTGTGACGGCAAGTGATTTTTTCAGCAAGTATCGTATATACAAAAACCATTATATTACTGCAAGGTTCCCGCGAACTTTGCTTTCATGCTAACCGTGAATACCCAACTACAGTTCGATTCCGGCTTCCTCACAGCAAGCCCTTCTCCTAGATCTCCTCCTGTCAGAACACTTCTCTCTCTATCTTGGCCCTCCGGGACAACTCATCACGACTTTATGTGCTCTACAATAATATGGTGATGATATTTTCTCTCTCAAGATAATTTTCACCTATTAGTTGTTAGGTATATTTAAGATAGAACTGTGCCACTTCTCTTAAACCCAGCTACGACCGTAGATTAACAGTCTTCACAAAAAGAGTACTACCAACCAACACTTTAGGCGCTCAGCCGACTAGTTGATAGTCCTGTACTCCCCTATCTCCATTCAAGGTCTTCATTATCCCTTCGTTCCTATACTAAATTCCACAATATTTTAGAACAAAATTCAGAGAAATACCAGGCTTGAAGGGGTATGACTGGGGTGTTCTGATGGGAACTAGGCTAGTATCGTTCGTACCTGAGACCTCTCTGGCCCGAGCAGATACGGAGATTCCCAACCAATGAACAGAACCATTGCAAACAGCCACTAAGCCTAAAAAATGAGCCAGTCACGAGCGGCTCGCACACTAGCACTCGTTGCCCATCTAGGTGGCCACTGAGCACTCACACCCTTTCCCTCTATCATCCGCAATCACCTACAAACATCCCTAGCCTCACGCATCCCACCCAATCACTGCCTCCTTGTTACTCTGCGAAAAGGTTTCCTCTTATGCTTCTGCTCACATAATACATCACCCCCAAAAGCAATTCCCTCACCGACATATTGGAATTTACACTACCGGTATCTCATGTCTCGGCACACAAACCCAGATGAAATTGCACGCGGCTCAATCAACGGAGGTGGTGGGGTCAGTGTGGTGGGTGGAGGAACTACCCTGTTTGAGATGCAAGCTGCGTTAATCCCTGATGAGAGCAAGTTCAAATATGAATCAGCACGAAAGCTTGCGAGGACAGTCGAGAAGACTTTCAATTCCGGGACCGCAGATCAATATTTCTTACATTTTCATGGAGTCGAAGATCATGAGTTTGACAGGATCGAGCGAGAATTACGCAGAGTCCAGCTAAGGAATTCGGTACGCTTCACATTCGAGAATGCATTGGACGCAGCAATCATACGCATAACTCCCGGGCCAGAACACTCCAGGGTCGGCATTAACCTCTACTGCGAGATTATTGACAAGATCGCTTCTACTCCAGGGCATAGTCGCCGGTCGGTTGAAGGGTCTGGTGCGACACTATTCCAGGTTCCTGGGGTCCGTAGCAAGGAAGGAGATGAGAGCTTTTTACCAAGGACTCGGGTGGGAAGGAGCGCGTGGCCCTCAGTGATGATGGAAGTTGGGTATGCAGGGAGAGAAGATTTCCTTCGCCTCGACGCCCAGTGGTGGCTCATCAACTCTACCGGTAGAACACGATTTGTGATTCTCGTCTTCGTAACCAAGAACCCACTTGCATTAGACATTGAATGTTGGAGCATGGCGGAGTCTAGCGGCCCCGAATCCAGACAGACCTCCTTAGGTGTCCCGACATGTGTCGACAATTTCAACATTGACTCTTTTGGCAACGTGAAATCACTGCTGGGATCGACTGATCTCCGGATCCCATATACGGATATCTTTGATCAACACCACGGCGATGCTGAAGATGTCATCTTCAGCCTTGATGAACTGTCAGAGTTTGCCCTGAGCAGGTATCAGATGATGATCTAGATATAGGTAATTCCTGCTTTTGTCTCTTTAGGCTAAACTCAAAATTTCCTTTCATACCTGGAGTACTGTTTCTATTTACTAATCCAGTTGACTTTTATAGGATGATCTCCGTTCCGGAATCCTGGGGTCCTATTACAGTATACTTTCCTTGCTGACTCTTTTCTCCCTATATCTGCTTTCCTCTCACTTTCGCCTAATTCTCGATTGTGATCACTTAAAATTTTATCGCCGGATCCTTCCTAATTTCGCTCTCACCTCTCCACCCTAGCTTTCTTTTGCCGTCAAATCCTCAGGTTTCTCTTTTTTGATGGCTGGTCAGTGTTTCTCAGGGAGGGGATGGAGGAGAACAACATCAGCGAGGGGAGGTTCCGGTGGATGAGGGATCCTGAGGAAGTTCAAATTAGTTGGATCTTAATGGCTATGGTGCCCATCAGTTCATTTGTTTTTGTATTTTTGTTGTAGCCGTATCAGAAACACATGGCTTATTTTTTACTATTGATAATTGGCCCCATAGTGGTGAGGGTGATTTCCCAAACACCCATATTGGAAAAAAGGCTGCAGACGCCGAGCGAGTGAGGAGCCGTGATAATGGATACTAAAAAAGGATGAAGTAAAAGTTCCTTCCCCATGAGTCACAGCGCCGATGCCGACACTACCGAGTTCACAGAATTTACGGTGTTTTCTTTCTTTTTCTGCAATGTGATGCTGAAAGAAAATAATAATAAAACACGCAGCATGAAATATCATATCATACTTCACGGTACTGTAAACTGCGGGGGTGTAATAAATAAAACGAGGAAGTAAAAATCCAAACAGTCTCCTCCCCTGTTTAGTACTGTAGATAGATTATAAGAGGTATAAACAAGGAAAGAGGGAAAAGGTGAATGAGTGAAAAACAACGCAGAACCCCACCAATTTTCAAAATGCAAACGGACAAACGCGAAATCCCATGCTGAGACTAAGGAAGAGAAGAAGAAGAAGAAAAGAAGATACAATGGCTGTACTTAAACGCCGATGGAAAAAAAACGAGGTAGGAGAGGGAAGTACAGGGATATCGTAGGCCTGACCACCGCTTCAAGAAGTGCCAACTAGGCTCAGAACTATCTACAGGCTCTACCAGCTCAATATATTGAATTTAAGATGGGTAGTGATTTTTTAAATTCCAGAGTATTAATATATAGTACCCGTGACCCCTGAAAACCGCCAGAGCCAGGAAGTACTGGAGACATTTAGCCCCGGGGGTTCCAAAAATGGTTATGCAGGTTTTTCTAGCCTAAAACCTTGGGTTGTGTAACTCCTTTTTGCATGGGAAAAACTGCACTTTTTCAATCGCGCGCTGAACGCTTCTAAATTTACAATCGATTTCATCTTGGTCGATTGAACTGACAAACAAATCTCTCCAAATTCCACAAGGGACCCCTGATCGCTAAGGAACTAAACCCGAAAAGGAGAGCCGCATCGCACCTGCATACCGTACGAATAATGTTATCACTGTCAGCCAAGGAAATGGTATATACTTCAACTTCTAAGTGGAAACACAAATACAAAAAACTCATAAAAAGCCTAAATATTTACTTTAAGATCGCACTAGAACCACTGCCAAATTTTAGAGTTTCCTCTCATGCCAAAAGACAAGATGATAGCCTATAAAGTTAGTTCTCAAAATGAACAATAAATCCCCTTTTCGGGAAAATGCTAGGATAGGCATCCTGCCAGGCCGTGTCAAGGCCATTCCTGTTACCTTGTTCGGCCCCGCAAGAAACGCAAGAAACGACGGGGGTGGAAAACACCGGACAGAAAAGCTTGCTTCGATTCTACTGGGAGGGCATGGGATTGACTAGTAAGAGTGCTGAAAAGGATCCCTCGCATATGCAGGGTATGACTGCTCAAGTACTCTAGTATCGGTACTGCAGCTGACAAGAAGCCCCCATTTCAAGGGATTGGGATTTTGCATGGGGGCACAGAAAATACGCTGCGATATCTAGCTAGCTGGATGGATAGTTCAGAAGAATGTAAATTATTTTTTCATACGCACGGAATTCGTTATGCCAATGCCTTCAACAAGTCCATGCTGTGGACCGGCGAGCGCTCAACGAGGCACCACCCTCAGCGAGACTTGGCAAATACTTGCGAGTAGTTTTGGTCGATTAGTACTGTACCGAAATTTAGTGTCAAGCCACGCCAAGCCTGGCTGACGGCGCCGCCCCACCCAAAGTTCATCCAGTCTACCGTACTCGAGCACTGATCCGTCACCAACGATCGTCCCCTCTCCTCGGTAACTAGCAAGTAGCCTTTTCAAAGGAGGGCGTGAAGTCTGGAGTGGAGAGGATGTGGAGGTAGAAGGTGTGTGTGGGGGAGTTAATGTTCCCAGGATTGGGTTGGCAGCACTTTCTTCTGCTGACGCAAAGGGTCCGAGCGGCCCAAGGTTGCAGGCCGATTTGCATACCCGTTGGCGCGGGTGCACAGTTTGGAGCTTGACAAGTCATGTGCTGAGCGAGTATGTGGTATACATAATTCTGCTGAAAAGAAAAGGACCAGCGATCGCTCTCTACCCCCTTTTCCCCGTCAGTCCTAATGAATTCCACCGCAGAGCGAGCGCCAGTCATAGCGAGCCATATGCAGATCTGATCAATGCAATTAGTTGAACTTCGGTCGAAATCACAACAGTGGCCATCATTTAGGTGCATGGCTCGCTATGCCGGGGAATAAGTTATCTTTGGGCCTTGTCTACCGTATCTTACTTCCCTCTTTCCTTCTCCCCTCATCACTCGGTCACACTCACACCCACCCACTAGAACAGGGAAAAAAGTAATGGGAAAGCCTGCCAAAGTATGATACCAGTATTTAGTGCCGGGCCGACCTTCTTGTCCTCTCTCCTTCCGTTTAGTACGTGCAGGGGAGGGTTGTACCTGTATTATACCCCTACGTGAATTTGCGCATGTGCTCACCCTTCCCAAAATGATCCTCTTACATTTCAACCAATACCCACCCTATCAAAAAATGGAATCCATAGAATCGAAGAGGACTCGGTCTTAAGTAAAGAGTTTTTCCCCCGAAAATTCGTTGTTATTTGAGTCTGTCCTTTATTTGATCTGGTCCTGGGGAAGGTTGACCACACAGGCCGGGCGCTGTGCCACTACCGGAGATTATAAATTCCAGAAAGGTAGTAATTTTTGCCAGACCGCCCGATAACGTGAAAGGAGAGAAGGGTGGGAATAAAGTGCCACCCGTTAGAGTGGTCTATCTGCCTCCATATTACAGGGTCGCTTGAAAACCCTCCGGGGAAAAAGTTACCCAGAGCATTTCTGAGCGCCAGGCCACCCGGTCCCCCCCCGTATATTAACCAGATCGTCAGCCGATGATAGCTGTATCAATGCAGCATTGAAAGCCTCACATAGTTCGTAGACCGTATGGCACATACGGGAGCTCACCCGTGTCTAATATAGCATCTTGGGCCGTTGATATGCTTAAGCAGTTCCCTACAGAATCCCGGAAAGTGCACATAACATATCATATCATAGGAAGTCACTCGGCAACCAGAAGAAGGGGTGTATATCTGAAGTATCTCCGGAGAATAGAAAAATATAGGGCCACCGCTACTTGCACAACGAGAGGAAATAAGAACCCTTTTTTATTCTCAATTCGGTCTATTTTCCATCAGTCAACCACCAACTCACAATCCTCCATTACGTTCTGTTGAGAACTATCGGGTGCAGAAGAGGGCAAGCGAGTAGTTCCTCAGGTTCAAAGGCAAAGTGGTCACCGGAGAAAGCAAAATACTTGTTTATACTTATTGAACAAGAAGACTGTTAAGGGAGAAGAAGAAAAGAGAAAGAGAAAGAGAAAAGGGAAGCGAGGATTTAAGAGGGAACAGGGGGGGTGACGTAAGTGGTCACGAGGTGTCACTCGTAACTACAGCAACAGATGAGAGGAGAGTGCACCCATAACTACAGTTTCCAACACGTTCCCTTATGTAATGCCTTAAGCTATATCTACAGCCAATATTATGCACTCATACGACACTATATCCTAACGATAGACTGCGAGCGGCCCAAGGGTGAAACACCCTGCTTATAAACGATAGGCAGATGCGACAGTTAACTATCATCCCAATTTAGAAATAGCTACTGTGGGAGAAGATGTGGCCCAATACCGTCTAGTGCCCCCCTAAAACGACCGACGCCAGCTCCTTGCATCCTGAAGGGCACCGGACAGCCCGGTAGTAGCACCGCTCCTCCAGCACGAACAATCGCTCTGCTCAATTGGAGATAATATTTGACACTGTTGAAAATCGTACGTGTTCTCTCTCACCCTGCAGAGGTACGAGTGACATGTCGTGACTGCTTTCTTCATCCACCTGTTTGTACACATAACTCTCGACTTCTATTTTCTCGCTTTCATCCTCTCCTCTCGATTCTCTCTCCTCCTTTACTTCTTCTTCTTGATCTCTCAGTTCAATCTCTCTGCGATCACCCAACGGCAATCTAAGCTCCTTTCTCTCTTTGATGGCCTCTCCCGGCTTACTCTCCCTCGTGACACTACTCAACAGACTCGACAAAGACCAAGTTGGTTAGGCCTATTATGCGGTGCGCTCAGTGGTTTAAGGATTGTGGATGAAACTAGAGGAAGAAAAAGGAAGGGCTTGGAAAAGATGGGGGGGGGGACCACACCAAGGTGCCCAATAGGCTATTGATCACCAAGCAACTTGAATATGCTATATTTCAAAAGTACCCACTTCTCCAGGACTCATTTTTGTCCGTGTGTGGGTATTATTTGTAATGGCAATTATGGGTAGGCATGAGGTGTAAAGCACTGACTGGTCATGTAGTCTCTCCTGAAAATGTGACTACGAGGCTAGCCCCTTGGGAGCTAGTTAGGTAATCAGAAGAAAAATCTATCAGGCTCAGTGACCAACTCCCATCCCACTAGTCATAATCGAAGGGTGGTAATGATGGTAGAGGCACATGTGGCCCGGAGCATGAGATTGAATGCCTATTTGAGTGATTTTCGGAGATCCTGGTTATTACTATTGGCTCCTCCTTATGCATATACTTAGGAACTTGAATAAACTTGTTGGAAAGAAAAAGGAGCGAAGCTGGAAAAGGTAGGTCATTTACTACGGCGGGGAATGTAGGGGCGAATTAAGAAGAAGAAGACCTAGGAGAGGAGCAGCGGAGGAACAGTTTTTATCGAGCTTGCCCTGTGAATCTGTGGAGGGGGGGAAGAGGGGAAGCCATAGAAGAGTAGTGGTAGAATCTGGGTAATTCTGGTGGTCATGTGTTGTGGATAACGAGGACAGAGCACTTATTCTTCGTGCAGAAAGCGAAAGCTCCCCATTCCTCCCTCTCTTGGCCTTTCCCTTTCCCCTTCTCTAAAAATTCCATCTCTTGAGGTATGATAATACTTCCGACATTCGAACCCTAACCCATGTCGAGTGATACATCGTGATCGTGATCTAGCGATGATCACAGGAGTTATACATATTATAGTTTATAAAACTTAGTTCTAGGTAGTAGAGTTAGTATATCGGGGTGATTGGGCCTGCCCAGAATAGATCCCGTACATACCAGTTCGGGAATCCAGCCCCCCCCCCCCGTTGTCACATGAGCTGGTAGGGAAGATTTTCATCCGACCTCCCACACTTTCATCACCGCACACTTTCATCACCGCTCACACATCGTCGTTCATACTGGTGCCAAACGCCTGGTGCCCTGTCCCACACCCAAGCAACACCTTTCGGGACAATAATCCGCAAGGGATATTTATATCTGCCGGGCAAGGGATACTCTGAGAGATCCGAATTAGAGGAATTAGGGGGATCTCTGAAATGTCCTGCATATCATGATGCAAGGAGTTCATTGTTAGTGATACAGACTTAGGGCTCTGATAGTTCAAGCGATGTTCTAAATAGTATGATAGTTTCCCACAGCTAGAGGTGTATCTTGCCCATGTGTTTGGCACCAGGCTGCAGTGGGAGTGTATACCATTCCTGGATTGGACAGGGCACGCTGGAGAATAGCGATGATTGGAGGAAATCGGGTCCATCCTCTTTAATAATGTCACGATATCTAGAACCCGACTTTCCCTTCAGCAAAATTGTGACCATGCGGGCATTGGACCATATATAGTATTATCATCCCACGGCATTAACATTTAAACACACACACCCATCTCCCGCCGAAATAAAATTAAGCCAGGATAACCCCCGGACATATGTTAAGCCATATCACACCCAGCACACACTAGTTCTCCCCACGCTCGCCGAACTCGTCGGCTTTTCCCTGCATGTGAACCTCAACTCTCTCCGCCGAACCAGTCATTCCCTCTTCCCCCTCCTCACCTTGAACCCCCTCCTCCACTCCCCCCTCCTCCTCATCACCACTACCCCCACCCTCAATTTTCTCAAAATCGACCCACTCCGCGCGAATCCCAAACTTCGCTTCTAACGCTCTCCAAGGATTTTCCACAAACCGGGGACTATACAACTACTCTCACATCCCATCCCAAGTCAAATCAGCCACCAATCCCCTTCCCTTCCCTTCCCCCCTATAGGCAATGGATCAAATAAAAACATACCTCATCCCCGCTACCACCACCCGTCCTTCCTCCCCTACTCCCCGCACCACCACCACCACCCACAAACCTTGGCGGAACATAAGGCGTGAATGCTGGCGCGACGTAAGGCGTAAATTCCGGTCCCTTCGGCAGGGGCTTGGCTCCTCCATCCACGGCACCCGTGGAGGCGGTTACTTCTGCAACCCCGGGTGAGGGTGGAAGCGGGATTGAATTGCTGTTGCTCCCGCTGGCGCCGTGGTGATGTTTTGGTCGCTTGTTTCGGGAGCCGAAGGAGGTGAAGCCTAGCGATGCGAGGTCCTCGGCTTGGTCTTCTTCGTGTTCCATCCTTTGGGCTTCTTTCTTTGGTATGGTTTGCTGTTACGAAGTGGGGGGATGAGGTGCGGCCGGTAGCTACCTCGAGGTGAGGTGAGGTTGAGGTGAGGTTGCGTCGCTACGTGATTTAGCCGCCGAGCTTACTTTTGTCAAGGGTGAGGACTGGGAACGCGGGTAAAATGCGGATTGGGCAGGTTAGGCGCCGCGCGCGTTGTTTGGTCTAGGCTCTTGGTCGGGTCGACCAATGTGCCCGAGTCTCAAACAGGAAAAATGTGAGACTTGTGATATCGGGATGGCACGGTACGACACAAAACGGCGGAGAAACCGCGGCGGCGTTCGCCCCGCACTATTACCCAAGACCGGAATTACTACGATATACCCCGGGGCGGCACTGTATCTATTACCCCGTGAGCCAAGTATAGGGGATTTCTATCTAGAAGTTTAACACAGACTCCTATAATATCCCTAAAGGCTTGCCATCATTCCTAATAGGGTGCCACAAGGACCTGACGATAGTTTCCTGTAAGTGAGCGGTTCGTGATGTCTATAGGGAAAATAAACACATAGGATACATGAATGCAAGCTGCCACCATCCCTCAAAGTGTGCCAAACCTAACAACCGTACCGCAGAACAAGCCAAATCGCAAACGAAAGGGAAGGTAAATCAATCAATCAATCAGAAAATACGCCGGGCAGCTTTTACGTGAACCCCGAAAAGAAAAACGAAAAGCGTAACCGTAATCGTGATATTGATACAAGTGGTTCTCGCGATACCGTGAGGCAAAAAAACAAAGAGCCTTCTGGAATTTATTCCGTGTTTCCCTAACAACCGAACCCACAAAACTCCTGGGCTTGTTTTATTCTATTCCGGAACCGAGCCCTGCTGGTTGAATTTAGCCCTAGCATTACCAAACAGCTCCTCCTGCTGTCTCAACAACTCTTCTTGAGAGAGTCCTGATTGCTCCAGCTTGGTCTGCTTCTTTTCGCGAGACTGGAACTTTTTCGGTCAGCATTTTTCAGCTAAAGTCGTAAGGGCGATAGGCAAGATACCCTCTGATGTTCCTTGTGTTCCTGGGCAACCTCCTGAATCTGCTCGATATACTCTTCGAACCCTAGGTCCTTCAACGCCTTGACAACATGTTCGGCAGCGATAGTCTTCTTGGCTTCGCGTTCGGCGATGTCATTGGCCTCGGAGGAAACAAGAGTGATGAATTCAACGCAGCAGTCTATGAGTAGATCGCGCGTCTCTTTAGCGAAAGCAAGATCGTTCGGGAGGATTTCGGAAATTATCTTCTGTACGGTCGCTAGCCGAGTGTTAGCACATTCATAAGATGGGGAAGTCGAGCGGATGAGTAAGGAAGAAACCTTTTGGAAGCGAGAGATCGTCGGCTATCGAGGACGTCAGTACTTTTTGCTCTTCGAGTAGGACGGGATGAGGTACCTCCTCCTCCGAACTCACGGTCTGACATGGCGATAGCTGGGGGTTAGCGTTAAGGAGCGAAGGGATGGTAGTGGAAGGGCGGTGGATAGGAGGTAGGATATCGTGGCGGACTACGAGAGGAGTCAGGCTGCGTTCCCAGAGTTAGTGACAGAATGGAGGGGAGCATCAGAGCGGGTATATAAGTTACAGTACGGGGGGGGGGTGCATCCCTTTTTATGGTTGCAGGGTGTAGGCGACGACGGTGATCAGTCACCCACACATTCTTTGGTGCCACCAAAGTCTTGGCGAAGCTGGACCGTGCACTCGCTGACACGATGTTGTTGCCAAGTGCTTTTTCGGTTTCCAGGATCTCAGCTTGAGCCCCGAGCCACCTATCCCACCCCCCACCCCCCTCTACAGATGCCTGCTACTACTCTCGTGGTGGATAACGGTTCCTATACCATCAAAGCTGGATTCACCACCGGTAAAACATGCATTACTATTCCGAACTGCATAGCGCGAACAAGAGACAAGCGAGTGTTGATTGGCCAACAGCTCGAGAATTGCCGGGATTTTGGGTCTGCCGTTTTTCGAAGGCCCGTTGAAAAGGTTTGGCGAAAGCTTTTTGCACCAAGTGATACCATATTCTAACAATAATCGAAGGGCTATTTAGTAAACTGGGAGGCCGAAAAGGAAATATGGGATAGGGCTTTCCTTGATTCAGAATCGAGACTCAAGGTATCATACCAGCTCCCTTTGTTGGCGCCATGGTATGGCACACGCCCGACTGATGCGTCAATGTCTTAGTGTGATCCGAGAAATACAACCCTACTGTTAACTGAAGCTCCGAACGCTCCTTCAACACTACAGACGAACTGCGATCAGATGGTATTCGAAGAGTACGAATTCTCAGCCTATTACCGCTGTATAGGTTTGTGTTCTGAGATATTCCTGTTTCAAGTAGCTCCTGACACCCGTAACCAATAGGCCCAACATTAATTCCCTGGAACGATGTCAGCACACTATACTCTCCCCAGAACCCGCCACCTTTCCCACCACCAGCTGAAGCTGTCGTGGTTGTTGACTCTGGATTTTCGAACACCCATATTACACCAATCATAAACGGCCAATTATGGAATACGGCTGTCCGCAGAATCGACATTGGCGGAAAGTTTCTGACTAATTACCTTAAAGAGATGGTGTCAACGCGTAC
>Ga0307509_10000257_pt1 | contig 86439 bp, 84 predicted proteins | sample 10_EM_MG_FD_202245 | JGI IMG/M metagenome (GOLD analysis project Ga0307509, IMG submission 202245) | Populus trichocarpa ectomycorrhiza microbial communities from riparian zone in the Pacific Northwest, United States - 10_EM | ecosystem: Host-associated > Plants > Roots > Unclassified | place...
TTATACCGTTGTTACATAGGCCACTAAAAAAAAAAAAAAAAAACCGGCGCGTCACACTTGCTTTTCCGTCACACTTGCTTTTACCGACTATGAGCGACAGCGAAATAGGAGGGGAACCGGCTATTATTCTCTTCGGGCTTTCTGTGGGCTCATCGCCTCGTCTGCCCTACTTCTAACTACTCTTATAACAAAATAATAAAAACACCTAACCCTTTTCCCTCACTATTCCCCTCTACCCACCATCCTCACACACCTTCATGTTGAGCTGTCAGGCACTCTGTAGGAGTGCCCAGGTTGTGAGCCAGCGAACATCCTGGGTTGCGGCCACACGCCGCAACCTTGGCACGATTACCCACTTAAGTGGTGTGAGGACATTACCGGTATTAGAAATAATTATAAAACAACAAACCTGAAATAATGCATAAATGATCTCTAAAACATTCTAAAATATAAAAAAATACCAGATAAGAAAATGCATATAAAAATAAATGATTATATGAATGAGATATTAATGAAATAACATAATAATATTATATTACCCCTATTTGTAGTAATGTAAACAGGGTATCATACAGGTAAGACCGAAATATAAACTAAGAATCAGAATATACAATATCTTTTGAACTGCAGCTGACTCAAGGGTAACACATAGGAAATAACTTAGAAAGATAGTGTTCCGAAAACACTATCTTTTCCAGAGCAATCACCCAAGTTGACCTGTAGTACTAGGTATATGCAAAGAAATATACAAACAAATCAATAGAAATTTTCAACACATTGAGTAGGACGGAGACTCGAACACTGTGTTCTACTAGTACTCAAGTACTGTATTGACTGTCGGGTGCTAGTACCTCTACAAGTACTTGAGTACAATGCTGGTGAAGGGCATTTTCAAACATTCCTCTTAATGTTCTCATGTTGTGAACACGCCCGGGTCTGCATACTTGTGCTCGGGTATACCGCTAAGACTGGATGCGTGAGACCTGCCAAGATGCATTCCGGCAATTTTCGAGTGGAGCCATATCGAAGTTCATTGTTTTGTGCGTCCCTCCGTGCTGCAAATGTCAGGACATTAACCGTGCCAAGGTTCCTGCCGATTATGTAACTGCGAGCAGTTCCAAAATCCTGCAGCACGTCTCCGACATGCCTCTCAGCAAGTACGATAAGATCTTAGCTCGACGTAATTCAATTTGTGTGCGAATTTAAGATTATTTGATGCTTTGAACGTCCTTTGGACTTTCTCACACATCGATTTAAGTCTTTGGAAATAAGTCTTCTATTTGCTCTCTGCTCTTTTACTACTTTGTAGTGGGACTTTGGTTTTGGTTAATTCGGTTAAGCTTGAGATCTTGCGTTGAGCTGAGAGGCACGTCAGAGACGCTGCAACTACTCGCAGTTACATAATCGGTAGGAACCTTGACACGGTTAATCCCAGTTCCCTAGACCAGCGCATACGTGTGCAACATCAGAGCCTTATATGGTAGCCCCTCTCTCCTCTCTTGAGCTACCCAAATTCTCATCGTACACGATCGCCCCTCCTCTCTCTTTCTCTCTCTCTCAAAAAGGAATTCGCTTAAAATAGGCGATAGCGCAGATGTCGTCAGTGTTCAGCAATGCTAACAACTCGTTCAGCGTGAACGCCAGCAATGTTTTCTACCAGAGTCCCGACAGGGACGCCGAACGCTCTCTGATTCTGCAGTGGCTATCGCCACTCGAGCCACAGCGGCGGCATCAATATGTGAAAATCGACCGACTAGATGGCGTGGGAAACTGGGTACTAGAAACCACCGAGTTCAGGAAATGGAGTGAGGAGGAAGATGGTTGCGATGAGCCAGTGTTGTTTTGTTACGGGAATCCAGGGGTGGGGAAGACATATCTCAGGTAGGAAGGCGTCTTGCCTGTGGGGAAAGATAATGCGGATGTTACTGACTATCTGCAAATAATAGTTCCCTAGTGATAGATAGCCTATGCGATCAGACTGGGAGAAAAGACAGTGCAGTCGCGGGTCTCTACTGCGATTTCCTGGCCCAACAGGAACAGTTCACCACAAACATGCTAGGTGCCGTCCTTAAACAACTTGTTAGCAGGGGAGGAATCCCTGAGTATATACAGGAGGCTTTCCAGAAGGCTAAAAAAGACTTTAGTGCCCCGGGTCTTCGACTTCCCGATCTGATGGTAATTCTGAAGAAGACAATTGCGTCTCTACAGCGGGTATTTATATGCATCGACGCTTTAGATGAGTCCGCTCCGAAGCACCGAAGGGAGCTCCTTGAATCACTGCGAGATATCGTTCGGGTGTCACCAAATGCTCGAATATTCCTTACCGGGAGGCCCCATATCGAAGACGAGATCGTGAGGTGTTTTAGCGAGGCGGTTAGGATACCCGTTAGTCCTACCCAAGGTGATGTTAAGAACTACCTGGAAATGAGGCTAGACCGTGACACTCATCCCAGCGTAATGAATGACGAATTACGGGCGGATATTATGAGAGATATTCCGGCGAAGATCTCAGAAATGTAAGTAAAGATATTGAATATACTCCTGATATAAGTCTGATTTATTGTTCGCTAATGGCTATCGGAAGTTTCCTTCTCGTTTCTCTAAATATGGACGCAATCCTGGGCGAGATTACTCCCTATCAGAGAAGGAAAAGGCTTGACGAGATGATTAAAGGGGAGGGTCAGGGCGATGCTTACGAAGCAACCTTATCACGATTGAAGGCGCAACAAAGAAGCAGGTCAAAACTCGGTATGGATGTTCTAATGTGGGTGTCACATGCGGAGCGGCCGCTACATGTCGACGAACTACGCCACGCCCTTGCGGTAGAGGAAGGATCTCTCGACTTGAATGTTCAGAATATCCCCTCGATAGAAACACTGATAGCCTGCTCTCTGGGGCTTGTCGCCCTGGAGAAGTCCTCGTCTACCGTCCGCCTAATTCACTACACCCTGCAAGAGTACCTCTTCCATAATTCCGACTTGTTCACAAATCCCCACTCAAGGATTGCTGAGGTCTGTTTGACCTACCTCAACTTTCGGCAGGTTGGGGACCTTTTGCCTACTCTCCATCTGATTCCACCAACCGTCCCTTTTGTCCAATATGCTTCTTGTTACTGGGGCACACATGCTAGACGGGAAACCACTGAAAATGCGAAAAGGCTTGCATTGAAACTACTCACTGGATACGATAAGCATATATCTTCGAAAATGCTGTTATTGCATGGGATGGACCGCTGGGACCGGCCCTTAGATGAGGAAGGCAGCCCTAGAGGATTTTCGGGTCTCCACGGTGCCGCATACTTCGGATGTGAGGAGATAACGGTTGCTTTATTGGAGACGAGTAGATGGGATACGCAGGCAACGGATTTCCACGGTAACACGGCAATCGCTTGGGCTGCTAGAAGGGGGCATTCGGGAGTGGTGAGGGTACTACTCGAACGGATCGACGTCGATCCCAACACAACTGACACCAAATATGGCCGGACACCGCTATCGTGGGCTGCCGAGAATGGTCATGAGGGAGTGGTGAGAGTACTGCTCGGACGGAACGATGTCGATCCTAACACAGCTGACACCCAATATGGTCGAACACCGCTCTTGTCCGCTGCTAGGAATGGGCACAAGGCGGTTGTGGAGATGCTACTGGGACGGTGGGATGTCGATCCTAACACAGCTGATACTAAATATGGCCGAACGCCGCTCTTGTGGGCTGCCGAGAATGGCCATGAGGCGGTGGTGAGGATACTGCTGGAACAGAGCGACGTCGATCCCAACACAGCTGACCCTGAACATGGCCGAACGCCGCTCTTGTGGGCCGCTAGGAACGGGCATCAGGGGGTAGCGGAGATGTTGCTGGACCGGAAGGATGTTGATCCAAGCGCCGCTGACACTGAATATGGCCGAACGCCGCTCTCGTGGGCTGCTAGGAGCGGGCATGAGGGGGTGGTGGAGATGCTACTAGGCCACAAGGATGTCGATCCCAACATAGCTGACACCAAATGTGGCCGAACACCGCTCTTGTGGGCTGCCGAGAATGGCCATGAGGCGGTGGTGAGTATACTGCTCGAACAGAAGGATGTTGATCCCAACATAGCTGACACCAAATATGGCCGAACACCGCTGTCGCGGGCTGCCGAGAGTGGGCATGAGGGGGTAGTAGAGATGTTGCTAGAACGGAGCGATATTAATCCTAACCAAGCTGACACCCAGTATGGTCTAACACCGCTTTTGTGTGCTGCAAGCAGCGGGCATGAGGGGGTGGTAGAGATGCTGCTGGAACGGAAGAAAGTCGATCCCAACATAGCTGACACCCAATATGGCCGAACAGCGCTATCGTGGGCTGCCGGGGGTGGGCATGAGGGGGTGGTAGAGATACTGCTCGAACGGATCAATGTCGATCCCAACATAGCTGACATCCCATCCGGCCAAACACCCCTCTTGTGGGCTGCCGAGAAGGGGCATTATACGGTGGTGGAGATGCTGCTGGAACGGAGCGACATCGATCCCACTACAGCTGACGCTAGATATGGCCGAACACTGCTATCCTGGGCTGCCTCGGATGGGCACGAGGGGGTGGTGAGGATGCTACTGGAACGGAACGACATCGATCTCGACGCTGCTGACACCCTGTATGGTCGAACGCCGCTCTCGTGGGCTGTCTGGAATGGACATGAGAGAGTTGCTACGTTGCTCCGGGAGCGTTCTGATTCGGTTCCCATATATGCATCAGGCCTTCTATCAACAGAGCTCTCCTCTCCCGAATCGCCCGAGCTCTCCGGACCCCCTTCCAAAAGGCCGCGGAGGTTTTGATATTCGAGGATGCAACGCGGTGCTTCTCCCCCTTTCCGCCATCCCATCCCCTCTCCCTGGGGGAACGGACTTGACGAAGCAAAATCATTAGCCTGCCACCGACTGCTATTTATATCTGGATTGACGAGTTGCCGCAAATGTCTGGCCTTTACATCATTCGATTGAGACGTCTCCTTGCCTCATCTGTTCTTTCTAACTACCCTATCTTTTCGCATTTCTGGTTGTATCGCTTGGTTTTGTTAAACCAATTGTGTATATCCAGGTCCATTGTGTTCTCCTGCACTCTCTCCTCTCTTACACACACCCTCTTCATTTGCCTTTTGTTTCTCATGCCCATTAGCTTAAGCTCGGCGGTTGTTAGTTATTGGCTTTATATTTCCTTGTATTGGTTCATAACTCGGACGGTAACTATATTGTACCAAAGGGGAGTGGGTTGAGGCTTTCTAGATATAAAAAAAAATACATTAGGTATCAACACCAAAAAATACCTCGATCTTCTGATATGAACCTGTTTTTTTTTTTTTTTAAGAACCCACACTTGGGCTTCTTTCGCCGAGACAAAAAAAAACAGCTTTGAAGTATCGCAGCCACCAAAAATGGCTTCAAGGAAATGAGGATTTAACCTCTCTCGACTTTAACCAGCAACCACTTCGTGAAGCAGAAAAATGTGTAAAACTATTTTAGGTGGGCAGGAAGATATAGAATGATTTAGCAAACAACTTAATATGTTATTGGACTCCTACCAGAGGCCAATATAATCTAATTATCCTCTTTTACTATAAAAATACGGTTCAAGTTAAGTGTTCTTCAAGGCTAAGATGTATAAACAATACCATTGGACTATGGCGGGTCTTCCCCGTCCAGCGTTCTTTTGTGGGTATTGGCAGTCTTGACTGTGAGGGTTTCGGTGCTGATGACCGACAAGAGAAAACTGAAGGTGAAGCGGGAAATTAAGGCTAAAAGCTGAATACCGGATGACTGATAAATCGAATTGATCTTCTTACGAAATCGATGACAGATGAAGATGGAAAGAACGGTCTCAATGAACCGATGAAAATTCCTACGATCGTTCTCCACTCCTCTGAGGAGTTTCTCCGGTGGGTATATAACTAAAATGCCTCTACCTAAACCACTCGCTTGCTCCACCACGTAAGAGCGAGCTTACGCAATCCCCTAAGAAAATACGGAAAGTCATGAAAGCTATTTACGAAGTTTCACAGGACTACCGTACCGTATACTGCTGTTTTGTAGGATTGTCTGTGTGCAACAGATCTTTCCTGGAAAAGTCTACGAACTTCAGGAATAAATCCAATTGAGAAAGGATTTAATGCCAGAGATGCTCCGAATGTAGGAGGCATTTTTAATTTTTTTTTAAAAAAACCCATTACTATTTTTCACATGTCTGGATCTAGAAGCTCCAATAAATAGTATCTAACTTAAGGCTTATAAATATTTTTAAAGCTTATACTAAGCCTAAATTCAGCAATATCGAGGTTAAGCACCGCCGTGCGTTCTTAAATCACCACGGCAACCACGCTAAATCTCACTCGCTAAACCATTTTTGGATAAATATGCACTGTTCGTGCTTATGATATGAGGCATGGACAAAGCATATAATTGGTTTAAGATCAGGTTTTAGAGAGAGGGAAAACAACTATTACCCCATTCGTACTAAAATTCTCCACTACATTCAAGCGACTGCCATAAGAACACACGGTCGTGCTTAACCTTGCTTCCTTCATCCTGAGCTCCATGGCATATAAAAAAGCAAAAAAGTAAGAACGCACGCTTGTGCTTAACCTCGATAATTGGAGCACTTGTGCATACAAAGTGTTATGAGCGGTTAACCTGAGCGGGCAGGGATATATTTGACTCGTGAACATCAAACAACTGTTCAATAACTTCTTGCCGGACCTTATAGCCGTTACTGTACAGTACAAGTGCATCCAAAACCGTCCCACTTTTTGTTAGAAAAACGGACCCGCGTCTAGTCTTCCGGAACGGTACATTCCGGGTTATCCATGGGACTCGCTTGTAAAATTTCAGAATCGGTCCTTCACTATCTACTATTCATGGGGAGGCCTGATCTTAGCGGAGAAGCATGAGCGCTGTATTGCCTATTAAACCTTTTTATGATCGATGTAAATCGATATACTGGACCGGACTCATACAGTAACCAGCAAGAAGTCCACCACCGGCATCCACCACTCATCGCTCCTCTCCCCCCCCAGAGAGCGGATACAAGAAAGTAACTTGTAGCAATTTTCTTAGGAGATCGCCTAGCAGCCAACCAGACCCCTCCCCCTCTCCTCCCTACCCAATGATTTTCTATAAAGGAGGGTGTAAAAAATGCCCGAGAGGGTGAAAAGGCACTCGGGTGCGAACTACTCGAGTAGTTGATAAGAAGGAAAAAAGGAGAATATCGGTTGGGCGATACACGAGTAATTATACTTTCTTTTCAAATCAAGCGGTGGTAGAAAAGTGCAGAAGAACGGTCGAAGACTTCGAAATAGGAGGGGAAGGCGTCAGTTGGGAGCTTTCCTGGTGCAGCACCGGTACCCCTGGTACTGTACAGTAATAGGACCAACGCATAACTTACTTGTGTAACACCAGAGCCTTATTATATGTGAGCCCCTCTCCCTTCCCTCAAACTCAACGAGAAGGAAAATTCAGATTGCACGCGATCGTCCTCCCTTCTCTCGTTCCCTCAAAAAGGAATTCGCGTAAAATAGACAATAACGCAGATGTCGTCAGGGCGCCAATGGAGCGGTAATTTCGGCTCATTCAACGTGAACAGCAACAATATTTTCAATTTTGTTACCGAAATAGACGGCGAGGCGCATCAAATTCTGCAGTGGCTATCGCCACTCGAACCGCCGAAGCAGCATCAAGATGTGCGAATTGGCCGACTAGATGGCGTGGGGAACTGGGTACTGGAAACCGCCGAGTTCAAGAAATGGAGCGATGAGGAAGATGGTTGCGATGAGCCAGTGTTGTTTTGTTACGGGAATCTAGGGGTTGGGAAGACCTATCTCAGGTAGGAAAGCCTCCTGCTTGGAGAAAGATAACGTAGGTGTCATTGACAATCGGCAAATAATAGCTCCCTAGTGATTGATACCCTATGCGATCAGGCTAGGGGAGGCATTGCTGTAGTGGGGCTCTACTGCGATTTCCGGGTCCAGCAGGAGCAGTCCACCACATGTATGCTAGGTGCCATCCTTAAACAACTTGTTAGCAGGGGAGGAATCCAGGAGCATATACGAGACGCTTTTCAGAAGGCCAAGAAAGAGTTTGGCGGCCGGGGTCTACTACTTCCTGACCTGATGGGAATTTTGAAGAGGGCTATTGCACCGCTAGAGCGTGTATTTATATGCATCGACGCTTTAGACGAATCCGCCCCGGAGCACCGAAGGGAGCTCCTTGGATCGTTGCGAGAAATCATTCGAGTGTCACCAAACGCGCGAATATTCCTTACCGGGAGGGCCCATATCGAAGACGAGATCGTAAAATGTTTTAGCGAGGCGGTTAGGATACCCGTTAGTCCTACCCAAGATGATATTAAGAGTTACCTGGAAATGAGGCTAGACCGTGACACTGATCCCAGCGCAATGGACGACGAATTGCGGGCGGATATTATGAGAGCCATTCCGGCTGAGATCTCGGAAATGTAAGCAAGAAACTTGGATATACACTGGTATAAGTCTGAGCTATTGTCCGCTAATGGTGATCTCAAGTTTCCTTCTCATTTCTCTAAACATGGATGCAATCTTGGGCGAGATCACAATCCATCAGAGAAGGAAAAGGCTTCGCGAGATGATTGAAGGGGAGGGCCAGCGCGATGCTTACGCAGTAACTATATCACGAGTGAAGGCGCAACAAGGGAGCAGGTCAAAACTCGGTATGGATGTTCTAATGTGGGTATCACACGCGAAGCGGCCGCTACATGTCGACGAATTACGCCATGCCCTAGGGGTAGAGGAAGGGTCTCTCGACTTGAATGTTCAGAATATTCCCTCGATAGAAACACTGCTAGCCTACTCTCAGGGGCTTGTCACCCTCGAGAAGTCCTCGTCTACCGTCCGCCTAATTCACTACACCCTGCAAGAGTACCTCTTCCATAATTCCGACTTGTTCACAAATCCCCACTCAAGGATTGCTGAGGTCTGTTTGACCTACCTCAACTTTCAGCATGTCCGGGCCTTTTCTCCAGCCCTTCGTTCGATCCCATCAACCATCCCTTTTGCCGAATATGCTTCCTGTTACTGGAGCACACATGCCGGACTGGGAACCACCGAAAGTGTGAAAAGGCTTGCATTGGAGCTACTCGATAGATATGATGAGCACATATCTTCAAAAATACTGTTATTGCATGTGATGGACCGTTGCGACTGGCCTCTAGATGAGGAAGGCAGCCCTAGAGGATTTTCGGGTCTCCACGGTGCCGCATATTTCGGATGTGAGGAGATAACGGTTGCTTTCTTGGAGATGGGTAAACGGGATGTGCAGGCAACTGATTTCCACGGTAACACAGCAATCGCTTGGGCTGCTAGAAGGGGGCATTCGGGAGTGGTGAGGGTACTGCTCGAACGGAGCGATGTCAACCCTAGCAAAGCTAACAAATGCGGCCAAACACCGCTCTTATGGTCTGCCAGGAATGGGCATGAGGAGGTGGTGAGGATACTGCTTGAACGGAATGACGTCGATCCCAACACAACTGACACCCAATATGGCCGGACACCGCTATCATGGGCTGCCGAAAATGGGCATGCGAGGGTGGTGAGGATGCTGCTGAAACGGGACGATGTTGATCCAAACATAGCCGACACCCAATATGGCCGAACACCACTATCATGGGCTGCCGAGAATGGCTATGCGAGGGTGGTGAGGACGCTGCTGAAACGGGACGATGTCGATCCAAACCTAGCTGGCACCCAACATGGGCGAACACCGCTATCGTGGGCTGCCGGGAACGGGCATACGAAGGTCGTGAGGATGCTGCTGAAATGGGACGACGTCGACCCCAACCTAACCGGCGCCCGATATAAGCGAACACCACTATCGTTGGCTGCCGAGAATGGGCATGAGGAGGTAGTGAGGATGCTGCTGAAACGAGACGATGTCGATCCTAGCATAGCTGACGACCAACGTGGCCGAACTCCTCTTTGTTGGGCTACAAGGAATGGGTATGAGAGAGTTGCTGGCTTGCTGCGGGAGCGGGTTGATTTGGTTCCTAGACATGCACATAGCCTTCTATCATCAGGACCCTCCTTTCCCGAGCCGTCCGGGCTATCTGCACCCCACCCCAAAAGGAGGCGGAGGGTTTAATATCCAATGATAGAACTCGCTTCTCCCCCATCCTCCCGATCGAAACTCCCAGTTAGGGAATAAACTTTTATGAAACACAATCCTCAGCCTGCCACGACAGTTATTTATATATGGGTCGGCGAGCTACCACAGATGTCCAAATTTCAGGTCATTTTCTTTGAACCTCTCGTTATCCCATCAGTTCGTTCCAGTTATCCAATATCCTTTGGCATTTCTTGCTGTATTGATTAGGTCTGTTGAACTAATTTTGTATGATATGATATATATTGTTGGATAATGGCCTATAGGGCATGGGGTTATGCAGTTGTGCGGATATGATAGATGGATATGCAAGTTTTCAGGTACTGTATGCGGGTTTGCGGCTATGCGGTTAGGAGACGGACAAGCATGGGGCATGTGGCTTTGTGGTTTCCGGTGGTTAGGTGTTTTGTTTTCACATCCTATTCCGTTCGCCATAAGATATTTCTTTTATGGTTTTGTTTCTTTCATACCCTATGTCACTAGGCATACGGGAGTTGGCGTGATGGCAGGGCACAGGTTTTAGGAGCATAGTGGATGAAGGGAGATCAGGATAGTTCTAGATTACGTGTGTTTCTTTAGAGAGTTTGTTGTGTTTCGGGAGTGTTAGGTTGTTTTTAGTTAGACAGAGATATATATCTCCTAGCCTGTCCTTAGCTAGAGAGGTGGTAGCCATCCAGACGTTCGTTCCTCCATCATACACCGTTCCACATAGAGTCTTTTGTGATTGCACGATTGTTCCTTTTCTTCGTGCTTTCCTTTAGGCTCCATCATATATCTGTCATAATATGGATCTGATGTTGTTCTCATTGACCGCTCCATTGACCTCTGTATTCGCTAGATACTCCTATCATACTACATTACGTTTCTTTCTCTTGTTATAAGAATGTGCACTGTGCCACGTATTCCTCCCTACACTCCGATGATTCCTCTATGCTTGCTTCCCTATATAGTGACTCGCTTCCATACCTTCCTTCCTTTTTTCTTTTTCTTCCTCTAACACTTCTTCTACCTTTCAACCAAGCTCACTCAATCATCTCTTGTCTTGTTTGTTTCGCCTAACACAATGTATAACAAGATCCATGAACGATTGGTGCTTTTCTATACTCCCTTCTCTCTATACATACAACCCTTCGATCCACCTTTCGTCTCCCATTCCTCCTTGATTAAGCGATTCTATCGGTCTTGTACTTGTATAATATTGCACAACCTGTTTAGTAACCGCGATGTGTTAAAAGCGGGGTGGGTTGTGTCGGAGGATAACTCAAGGCCTGTTTGGGCACAGAGCCTGGTTGACGCAACTGCCTCGTTCAGTTGCCCTATATAAAAGACTGAAGGGAATAGAGACGGTTGTTCGTATGGGGAAACAGGATGGAACGGTTAATAAATGGCACAGTGGTCGAAACTAGGCTAGGACTAGATTATCCCTGCAGTGGTAATACTAGTTAGTGCCGGATTTCCCCACATCGCGCTAAAATGCAAACCAAAAAACTAGCCTCCTACTTCTCCAGAAATACCAACCGAGTGATATCACAAGCATTTCAGGTCAAGTTATAATGCGGATCTTTCCCCATAAAGAAGAGCACTAAACCTGATATGGGAGTGATGCTACTGGCGGTTGTGGGGTAATGCGCCTGTTGGAATCTACAGGCTAACATCTGGAGCTATGTACTAGCTTTACACCTCTATGAGGTTGAATCTACAATCAAAGAAATACGCTAATTTAGCTAGTGTCTCTAGCACAATGTAGGGAATCCCAGCACTATCAACACTGCAGTGGATGGGGCGGTATAATGGGGAACTTCGTTCACTCTTTCACTACCCTAAGTACGGTAGCTAAACGAGACATGAGTATAATATTATTATGATATATGAAATATTATCATGAAACCGTCTTGAATCGTTCTATCGCTTCCCACATCTGTCAATTTCTCTTCATGTATGCCCCCATATTCCTACGTGCTTCCGTAATAATCATAGAGGAAAGGTATGACAATAAACCATCTCCGTGAATTCTTCCAGTTTCAGAGAAAAAAATACAATTGTTAAAGAAATTCTGTAAACTTCTGGGGGCGACTGCAACACTCTCCGCTTTCGGAAGCTCTCCCATCTATCTTTGTCCGCCAGCCCTGACAGCTACCGCTCTCGTGAACTCTAACAGATCGAATCTTCAAAGAATCGGATATAGAAACTGTTCGGGCATAGACACAAGTACTACATACATCTGAGTGGGTGCACGACACGGGGCCAAAAAAGGACAGTATACTGGTATGGTGCGTGGTTCACAGAGTTTTGTCTATTTTCTCTTTTGCCTATTTTTCCTCTCTCCTGGCTGTTTATTGTCTGTTAAGATGAGGCCTTCTTCTCATCAACACCAAATAGATTATAGTCTTTTGTTCCCACTATCTTTTTGCAACATCGTTACGGCGCATCTTGCTTTGTCCGCTAAATATACCCCTCCTCCTATTTATCTTCCCTTGCTACTTTTGTAAGCACACACGGCTGGAAGAGTTGCTGGAATTTTCCTATATATCCCGGAGGGCAGACACAAGAAGCACCTTGAGGGGAAGACTAGATTAAGAAATCACTCTGGAAATTAGCCTAGGGCCATTCCCCTGTATCTGCGGCAGTGGTAGAGCACCACGGTTAAGATCAACCAAATGATAAAACTGAGAGTCTACATACCAAAATTACATTCTACGGCGCCATTAAGGTCACAAAATTCATTTGTCACTCAAATTCTAACTCTTAGCTTGTAACCATGCATGAGCACCGTACAGCGTAGGAACAAGGTAGAACCTTACAAGCCTGCTCTGCGGTGCCGGGGTGGCTGGCCGAAAACGCCTGCAATAAAGGAACCCGCTGCGAACCATCCTTCATAGAGCGCCGTATATGAGGGAGCCAAAAAGTCTAGACAGTAAAATGATTCTGCGGACCAGACATGGATTAGAACTATTTATCTTGCCACGGGCTTCTATGCGTTCTATATAATCCCTTAGCACTATACATTCTCTATACCGGTCACTTTAGAACTCGCATTGTTTGGATGCAATCATAAACCATCACTCGGCCAAATTAGTAGATGGAAAACTTGGAGTGGAAGTGTTGAAAATAATCGATGCGGATATAATGAGCTATGGCGAGGATTCTACGCAGCGGTGTGGATCGGCTCAATTGGAGACAGAGTTTGTATTAAGCCGTAAAGAAGCATGACTAGCTGTGTCGAGTGTTAAGAAAGAGCAGGGTGGAAGAGCTTAGGCGTGGAAAGAACAGGATTGAAGGAAAAACAACCAGGAGAAAACTTTCTATAGCTTGGGTGTCCATCCATTGACGCATAAGTGTACCACCGCTGCCTCAGAGTGCAGCTATTTCCAACAGGAACCTTCGCAAAAGGTGGGAAAAACAAGAAAAGCGAGTGCCCATGGGAGGAGTCCTCATGGCTGAGAGACCAGCTATCCCAATTTGAGCTTCTAAGACTGACGATAAAGGAACGAATGAATAGATAGATTCTGCCTCTCTCAACTGCAAGAGCCTCTAGTAGGTAAATCTCCTGTATCGTATTATAAATTCGTCTCGAGCTCCCCAAGCTAGAAGCCTTCCTTCACCTCAAGACCATAGCTCCCCATGGCTACCAATGGTGCTACTCTCAGCCGGTTACAATATCTCCAGCCAAATCAGCCAAGTATCTAACTTAGGAGGGGCATCGTAATATTTTTTCTTCTTTCAAAGCCCCAATGAAAGCTTCCATTGTTGGGGGGAAAATATACTCACTTTTAGTAAGCACTAACACCTAGAAAATGTGAACGTGCTTTCTACCCCCCGGTCTGCCTAGGCGAATCCGCACCGAAGCACTGACGGGAGCTCCTTGAGTCTCTACGAGAAATAGCCCATGTGTCTCCTAACACACAGCTATTCCTCGCCAAGAAGCCTCATATCGAAGACGAAATCGCGAGATCCTTTAGTAAGGCTGTTAGGATACCTATTAGTCCTATGGACGGTTATGTTAAGAGTTATCTAGAGATGAGGTTGGACGGTGGTGGCACCCGTCCTAATGCGATGGACGACCGGCTACGGGGGGATATTGTGAGAGCCATTCCCATGAGGATCTCAGAAATGTAAGCAGGAATCTTGAATATATTCTTAATACAAGTCTGAGCTATTTTTTGCTTACGGTGGTCTTAAGTTTCTCTCCTGTTCTCCTAGGCGTGGAGGCAACCCTGGGCGAGATTACTCTTACTCGGAGAAGGAAGAAGCTTGACGAGATGATCAAACAGGAGGATCGGGGGGGCGATTGCGCCGTAAACAGATCGCCAGTGAAGGCGCAGCAAAAAATTAGAGCAAAACTCTGCACAGAAGCTCTAATATAAGTGTCACATTCGGAGCGGATGTTACATGTCAACGAATAATGCAACGTCCTGGGGTAGAGGAAGGATCTCTTGACTTGAATATTCGGAATATTCCAGCGATAGGCACTACTGGCATGCCCCCTTTTATTGGATACGCTTCTTCTCGCTAGGACACACATTCCAAACGGGAAACAGCAGAGTGTCGAAAGGCTCTCATTGTAATTAATTGATGGATGCGATAAACGCATACCTTCAAAAATGCTGCTATTGTAGGCCAAATGGCGTACTGTATGATACAGTACCGCGAGGTGCCAAGATAGCGCGAGCACTTGTACCCCTCACAACCAAGTACCCTAACTTGATACTAGAAGTATGATATTAATTTAGGCAACCTCAACAACAAAAAATTAAAAAAAAACTTAGCCTTACTCCCAGAGCCAAGCGTGCTTCTGTGAAGGTGGGAAATTAGCCTTATCATTTAGGTCTGGTGGCTATCGAAGGAAATACATTCACTGATTTTCAGCTGTGGCACTTGGCTGCAAGGCACAAGTGTTCGAGTTATATTGACACCCGGAGGCATGAGAAGGTGGTAAAAAAGAAAAAAGAAAAAAGAAAAAAGAGAGAAGAAACTGATATTCTGACCCGTAGACTGATTCGGAATTCCTCATGAGCATCTATGTGTTTGGTACTAGTGCCTACTATTATACCTCCTCCATGCTGAGCACCTCCCCCTAGCTTATTCATGATCATAGATAATCACTCGTGTGCCTAACCAGAACATAAGCAGAGGCAAGCGCCAGACAAAAATGAGAGCTTGCGAGGCCTCTATACCACTAGGAGACCAGCTGGGTAAGGTCGAAGGTCTAAAACTGGCCACCACACGAGGTCATTGTGGTCCCATATAGCTCGGGAGTTGGTGGTGACATTGTACTAGCACCCAAAATCTCAGTGAAAAATTTCTCTCAATATGGGGCTTAGCCACCGGTGCACCCTCTGGGGTGCGCGACCCGGTACTCTTTGAAAACCTTGCTATCGAAGCACAAATGAAGCACACAGAAGGACCTAAAGCACAATGATTAGATCTCCGGTTGCCCAAATCCACATCAGCGAGGAACAATTAGACTAGGCTAAACCTAAGAATGCGCAGAAAAGGCTCGTTGTATAACAGGTAACAGAATCCCTCCCTGCTTGGGCTGTAGTTGTCATTCTCATTTCTGGGGCAAAGAGTGTTTCTATCTTTTTAAGCGTAAGTTGACTGCCCAGAACAGGAGCCGGCTACACATGGCAGATGGAGATTTTCCTCGTCCCGATACCTCACCCGTGAACGCACGGTGGTGCCCAACCTTGATATTACACATCGTCTTCTGTGATACCAACAATAAGAGGGTGGAGATTTCGGAAGGCCTACTATTCTCTGATGAATTGATAACAAAACCTAGGGTTCATCTGGTGGTCGTTAGTTTTGAATAGTGCTATAATATTAAGCACAAGTGGCAGCTAGATACTGGCCTTATCTTGACCTAACATAATCAGTTCAAACGAAAGTCACAGCAGAGTGTCAGGCAGACAAAAAACTGCCAAGATATGTGCCTCATATAATATCTATAGCAAGCACGAGTAGTAGCTCAAGCATCTACTACTCATTTAAAGTGACTTCGCAATGTACTCTTTTCCGGCTGGTGGCCGTGGCCGATAGGCCCCTTTGCCGAAGTGAAAACCAGCATAAGTGTCTACGATAATGCCTGATTGCACAGCCTTATGGGAGAAAATAGGCTGAAGTTTTCAATAACCACGGGATCCGGGATTAGGTAGATTATTGGTATTATTATTACATTAAGAGTCTGTTTGGTAAAAACGGAGAGGGGTGCAACCTTTCCGTTTTGTGACTATTTTACCTGTAGAAAGGGTTGCTTCCGAATCTTGGAACGGAAGGGAAAGGGTCGTTCGTATGGGGCAACGGAACGGAACTGTCGCATCCAAGCAGGCTCTAAGTAGGTAATACTCGAGTAGACTATACTTACAAAATAGCCCTCCATGTGGTTGGGTTAGGGTTCTTTATTCCACAGTTTATTGAAAAGTCGTTTTTTCCCCATTCCCTGGACACCCTTGATTTGGGCACACCACTGGTATTATTACGACCTGTTGCTGCTTGTTATTGACGAGACGCAGCACCTTATGACAGGGCGTTTTGACTTGGAACCAACGATCGCTATTGAGGTTTTGCGCTGCAACTAGACAAGAGACTCACCCTTATCTATTGATCAACGCGGGTCCCCGCTTTGCCATTCAGTTTCAAAAAACCGTCATCGCCTGCCTCAGCACAACTCGCAGATGAAAGATCCCGGCACCCTCCAGCTTTTGGATCAAAGTGTTCCACTTCATGAACTCAATGAGCTAAGCCGAAATAGTCGGTAAAACGAAACGAAAGGGTGCTAAGACTACTCTACCGTAGTACCGGCGCAATATTGGGTGGTGAGCGGTCTTGTTTCGTGTTAGTGCGTTTCGACTTGCCTGACCTACTCAAGTCGATAGCTTTTTTTATGTTCTTATGTTCCCATTACCGTAGTTATGCGGCATATGATACCCTTTCTGATATTATCTAGATGTATCCTTTACATAGATCTCTCATACAAAATCGGAAGACCCATCTAGCCAACCACCAAACATCCCTCCAACCACCCTTGACAATATTCTTTTAATAAGAAAAAGATTGTCGGAAGATAAATTCTCACGGATATCCTACGCTGATTTAATCACCAATACACTTTTATTTGTATTGAGGTGGTTGATAAACGCACACAAAGCCAGATACTTTGGGTGGAGCCAGGGGGAAACCCACTTCTTCTAACATCATAAATAGCTACCTTGCGGATGGCAAGCGTACCCCATGCATACCCCGCACTCATCCCTTGCCCGTGCAGCAGATCGCTATATCAGTATTCGTCACGTGCCTCCGATAAGCAAAATCTGTGTTACGACTTTGCTGTCCTTAGGCACGCGACCAATACGGCGCGCCTGCCGACAGCACCAGAGGCTCACCAGGCTCGCGTTTCTCCGCCAAGATTCCATTCATACCTTCACTTGTCGTGGGGCGTCCAATACTGTATCATACTGTACCTGCTCTTAGCGGGTGTCATACAGGGAGAGATAGAAACAGTTCTTCCGGTTCCATTCGCAGACTCGAAAATGGATCATTTGAGCGGTGACAACAAATCGAAAGGTGCTTTAGAAGCCTCCTAACTTTCCACCTTAACTCACCCCGAGCCCTTTGGAAAGAAACGTTCGATCGCCTTTGGGGTATCATACCTATTTGCCCAAGGCTCGTTTTCACATGCTATGGCCGTTAGGCAACAAGGCTCTGGGATTGTTCTCGGAGAGATTCCTCCATGCTGGCTGCGATTGGGCACCAGAGATCGTGCATCTTGGTTCGGTTTTTTTTCTTTTTTCGTTACATCCCAGGGATATTCCATTGGGTTGAAGGATTAGTTATCTCGATCGTTCTGGACGATGCTGGATTGTTTGGTCTCTTGGTGCTTCTCCTAAGTTACTACCAGTATCATCGCAGGTGAATTCTTTGCATTCACTCTTTAATGGTTCGTGGACCTTTTTTTTGTTTCCAGAGCTGTTAGTTGTTTAGGAAAATGTGTAGCTTATCTTCTAACCTGTCCTTGGCGAATCTCAAAATCGATCATAGCTCTCCATTTTCCTTACGGTATTCCACGGCAAAGCGAGCCTACTATTAGAGTCCTACGGACGTTCTCGCCTCACCGTGAGCCAATGTAGGTCTAGCTGGCTTGACTCACGATCTCACTCTTATTGTCTTGTGCTCGAGTATTTTGGCCACCCTAAGACATACATCCAAGGTCATCTACGGGCCTCTGCTGCAAAAATCCGGAACTGGTGCTTTACTATCTCCGGCAAATAAAAAGGCCCAGTCTTAAAGAAGCACAAGTGCTGTATTCTCTGTGAAACCCTTCTCACTTTCTTATGATCTGCGAGATACTGTTAAAACTCGGATAATCAAACCTTATGCTAGCTAGTTGAGGATTCCCTACTTTGAGAAAAGTTAAAAAGTATAGTAATGGAAAGGCTGCTCGCCCCGTCTGAGAGACTTGAGAAACAAGGAATCAAACCTTACCCGGGGGGCAATATCGACGACATAGCACTTGGTTTGGGCACTGGCATTTGAGTCTTTGCAGTATCGGTGCTATAGGTGCTGTGAGCAACAGATGACCTACCCACTAGTGAGTAAAATACGGGTTCTGAGGACAATGCAATTAAGGGGCATTTTTCACTTAGATATTTGAGGCCAGTTAGCCAGCCACCTTATCCCTTCGAGCGCCAATGGCGATCTGCAAGCAAAACCCATTGGCGGTCAGGTGTTCGTCGAGGAATTAGCACAACCTGTATGATGATTGGGGCCAACACATACCGGTATAATAGTTGCACAATACCAGAGCCTTACCAGCCCCCTCGCTTATCAGGTTCTAGGGATTCTTTAAAACTCCGAAAGTAGTCAGACTCCCACCGCACACGATCCCTCTCTCTCTCTCCCAAGAGAGAAGAATTCAGGAAATAAGTTAGACTACCGTAGATGGCGTCAGAGCACCAACAAGTCACCGGTAATGTCAACTCGTTCAACGTGAACGCCAGCAGTTTTGTCAGCTTCGTCACAGAAATAGACGCCGAGAAGCGCCAAATTCTGCAGTGGCTGTCGCCACTCGAACCACAGCAACGGCACCAAGATGTGCGGATCGATCGACTAGATGGCGTGGGGGGCTGGGCACTGGAGACCGCCGAGTTTAGAAAATGGAGCGAGAAGGAAGATGGCTGTGGTGATTCAGTGTTGTTCTGTTACGGGAATCCAGGGGTTGGGAAAACATTTCTCAGGTGGGAAAGCCTCTTGTTTGGGGAAAGGTAATGCGGATGTCACTGACGATTAGCAAATAATAGCTCCCTAGTGATTGATAGCCTATGCGATCGGGCTGATGAAGACATTGCTGTTGTGGGACTCTACTGCGATTTCCTTTCCCAGGAGCAGTCCACGATAAATATGCTGGGTGCCATCCTCAAGCAACTCGTTGGCAGAGGAGGAATGCCAGAACATATACGGAAGGCTTTTCAGAAGGCAAAAAAAGAGTTTGGCGGTCGAGGCCTCCGACTTCCCGATCTGGTAGAGATTCTGAGGAGGACTATTGCATCACTGAAGCGAGTATATATATGTATTGATGCTTTAGACGAATCCGTGCCAAAGCACCGACGGGAGCTCCTTGAGTCTCTGCGAGAAATCGTTCGGGTGTCTCCAAACACACGGATATTCCTGACTGGGAGGCCCCATATCGACGACGAAATCGTGAGATGTTTTGGCAAGGCTGTTAGAATATCTGTTAGTCCTACCGAAGATGATATCAAGAGATATCTGGAAAAGAGGCTGGACACCGACGTTGATCCTAACGCAATGGATAACGAGCTGCGGGCAGACATCATGAAAGTCATTCCGGCGAAGATTTCAGAAATGTAAGTAACCAAAAATCTTAACTATATTCCCAATCTAAGTTTGAGTCCTTGTTTTCTAATGGTGATCTCAAGTTTCCTTCTTGTTTCTCTAAACATGGACGCAATCCTGGGCGAAGTTACACTCCATCGGAGGAGGGAAAAGCTCAACGAGATGACCAAAGGGGAGTGCCTGGGCGATGCTTACGCGGAAACCCTATCCCGGGTGAAGGCGCAACAAGGGAGCAGGTCAAAACTTGGTATGGATGTTCTAATGTGGGTGTCACATTCAAAGCGACCATTACATGTCGACGAGTTGCGCCACGCCCTTGGGGTAGATGAAGGATCTCTCGACTTGAATGTTCGGAATATTCCGGCGATAGAAACACTACTAGCATGCTCTCTGGGGCTTGTCACTGTCGAGAAGTCCTCATCCACTGTCCGCCTCATTCACTACACTCTGCAGGAATACCTCTCCCACAATTCAGACTTGTTCTTTAAGCCCCACTCGGTGATTGCTGAGGTCTGTTTGACTTATCTCAACTTTCGGCATGTCAGGGGTTTTTCACCAACTCTGTGTTCGATACCACCAACCATCCCTTTTGCTGAATATGCTTCTTGCTACTGGGGCACACATGCCAGACGGGAAACCACTGAAAGTGTGAAAAGGCTCGCATTGAAGCTACTCGATGGATACGACCAGCACATATCTTCGAAGATGCTGTTAATAAACGGGATGGGCTCTTGGGACCGGCCATTAGATCGGAAAGACGATCCTAGGGGATTTACCGGGCTTCACTGTGCCGCATACCTCGGATGTGTGGAGATAACAGTTGCTTTATTAGAGCTGAATAAATATGATGTGAGAGCAACAGATTTCAAGGGTAACACAGCAATCGCCTGGGCTGCTAGAATGGGACATGCGGGAGTGGTACGGATACTACTGGAACAGAGCGACGTCGGCCGTAACACAGCTGATACTCTGTATGGTCTGACTCCGCTCGCGTGGGCTGCTAGGAACGGACATGAGGGCGTAGTTCGGATACTGTTGGAATGGAGCAGCATCGATCCCAACATAGTCGACAACAAATATGGCCGAACCCCTCTCTCATGGGCCGCCAGGAATGGGCATGAGGAGGTAGTGAGGATGCTTCTGGAACGGAACGTCAATCCGGACACAGCTGATACCCTTTATGGCCAAACACCGCTCTCGCGGGCTGCTGAAAATGGGCGTGAGGGGGTGGTGAGGATGCTCCTAAAACGGAAGGACGTCAATCCCAATACAACTGACACCATATATGGCCAAACGCCACTCTCGTGGGCTGCCGAGAACGGACATGAGGGGGTGGTGAGGTTGCTGCTAGAACGAAACGACCTAGATCCCAGCATAACCGACAACAGATATGGACGAACCCCGCTCTTGTGGGCTGCCAGGAATGGGCACGATGGAGTCGTGAGGATACTGTCGGAACAAGATAAGGCTAATCCTAACGCGGATAAGATGGATACAGCCGGATTTCGCCCCCGCAGGCCACTAGGAACGGGTATGAGGGGTGGTGAGAAGGCTCCTGGAACGGGGCGACGTTAGCTCCACCTATCAAATAGTTGATATGGCCAAATACAGCTATTGTGTTCTGCAGATAATGGGCCTGATGGGGTCCCAGCGGTAGTGAGGTTATTCCTTGGGCGAGGCGACATCAATCCCAACACCACACCCGAGATGGCCAGCCATACTCCCTAAGCTCCCGGAAGTGGGTGCGGGCGCAATGTTTCCCTAGAAACGGACGGGTCTGATCCCCTGATACGTACCAAGACTGAAATCAACAATGCTCTCCCCCAGCCAGCTCGATAGCCGAGTCCTCTTCCGCATAGATCCGCAGAGTCTGATATCCCGGGCTAGGGCTCTTTCTCCCGCAATCCGCCAGCCATGCCTTATGAGCAGGGAGCATACTTGGCAAAACCAAATCTTGGGCAGACAGTTCTTTGTACACAGATTAAAAGTTAGCACAGATGTCAAACCTTTCAGTTGTTCGCTTGGAATATCTGTTTACCTCATTGGTTCCCCCAAACTACCTATTCCCCTTTCGCTTTTCCCGTTCTCTCTTGTGTAGGTTTAGTTTTATTAATCTCGTGTGTGTACATCGGCGCCCATTAGCACTTTTCTATACTTCCTTCTCCCCCTATGTGCCCCTTCGGTTTACCTTTATTTCCCATCTACATTGGGTTAAGCTATTCCATGTCCATAGCATAGGCAGCCGCCGTGTTATATTGTCCGAGGGGGGGGGTGGAAGCCTCACACATGTAGACAAAAATTAGATATAGACCACGTACTGTGTACATGGGAGCGAGTGCACTGCAGGAATCAGCAGAGAGGGTTTATCGTGCGCGAATCAGAAAGTTTGCTCCATTTTTTCTCCCCCCCCCCACCTCCTCTTCTCTTTTCTTTTTCTCCCACTTATTCGCTAATTCTCCCCCGCTCAACTATGATACTTACCATATTGTAAGATAAACCTTTCCCTTCGCCAGCACCAAGGACCCCATAGCCTTTTGCTCCAGCCGTCTCTTTTGAACACCAGAGTCAGCGCATCGCACCCTCCCCTCTAAATTTACCCTCCCCTCTAAATTTACCCTCCCCCATTCACCCTTCCCCTTCGGCTTCTTAGGCCACCACCGCTCAGGGGGCACCACAGGAGCTTTACTATATGTCTTAGAAGTTCAACAGAAGGAGCGTATTAAGAGTAAAAAAGCTAGGTTGAGAACTCGCACCGGGAGTTTCTTATAACACCCACCCTGCCCCCAGCAGTGGTAATGTGCAGAGTACAAGAACACTAGCTAGATCTTGAAACTGAAAGATGGTCCGGTACTAATATTATATGTTTGGGTGCCATTAATTCCCGATCTACACTTAAATTCCAAGCCCTAGATCCCAGTAGTGTCCAATCTGCTGCAAGTTCTGGTATATATCCTGTATGATATATGTGTTGTGCATACCAATGATATTGTGCCCTAACTTTAAAGTACAGCTGTAAGTTACAACTCTAGAAAATAGGATAGTATCTCGCACTATAACACTTAACACTAGAGTAGTACTCGGGATTTTCACCATAGGGTCCCACGTCGTAGGAAGTGCTTAGGCCTCCCCCCCCCTTCTCACATGTCCAATGAGGTCCAAACTGTCTTTTATGCTGGCCCGGCTAATGGCATCTAGCCGGCGCATGGGTAAATTACCGTATCCAACCGCATGATATCGTACTCTAAGCTACCTAAACTTAGGTCTCGAACCCTAGAGCCAAAATAGCAGCGAGTGATAGAAGGTGATTGTAGTAATTATAAGAAGTGGTATCATACAAGTCACATGCATTACGATACCTTCTATCTAGTTGTCACCAAATACGGGATGGGCTTGCAGGTGGGTTCCTGTTACTAAAGTCAGCTATATATTCCACGCATCTTCGCTTGCGTTTAAAGTTCCCAGAGTGGGCTCATCCGACCTTGCTAAGGATCTTCCAGCCGTAAAAATATAGGGGGGGGCGAGTTGGAAAAAAATGGAACCCCCTGTGAAACTCCTGAAGGCACAAACATGTGAGGGGCCTGGAGGAAACAACGACCAAGATTCCCAATGAGCCCAGACAAATCACTTGTATAATACTGTATCATAGGTAGGAACTTTGATGGGTCTTAGGTAGGCTACCGACACTTTGTGGTTCCTGACCATACTTCACCCGCCCTATCAGGAAGAGACGCTGGAGCAAGTAACGGAGGTAAAGGTGCATAACTAAAAATTTAGTAGTAGTTGCACACCACAATATACTGTATTACTGTATGAAATCTTTATTTCCGCGTGTCTCGGACAATTTTAAAGTAGAGTCGGCGGATGAGTGTCTAGTCTTAGATTTAGAGAGAGCCGGGGACGGCGACAATCACCACTACAGGGAGCACCACGACCACCGTGAAAACTGTAACGATAGAACAATGTGTTATGTAGTTTAGAATTCCCTGCTATGGACAAGGGACGGAGAACACCGCGGAATAATAATAAAAAAAATAGCTGCGTAGCCCCTCTAAGAGACGTACAAAAGGTAACACCACACACTCACCAGAGGATGCAAGTCCACCCGGGACACCTATGACTAGAGTTCGGGGGATACCTACAGGGCTGCCGGGACTCTTGGGCTCATTGTGGAGCATAAGGGGGACAATGCCGACGAAGGAAAGGAAGGTGACCTCCCAGGAATGGAAGGACGAATCCTAGATGGCCCTGATTCCCCTATCTTCTGAGGAACGCCCCCCCCCCGGAGCAGACGAGCGTCATTAATCATGGGCTAGGCCCAGTTCTTTATGTCTAAGGAACGCATATGTTATTGCCGGTACCGGCGTTTGCCGTCATGAATACAGCTAATTAACCTCTATATTGGACGCCTGCTCTGGTGGGTAAAGGCACGGTGCTCACCAGACTTAATTCAATTCACTTCTACACAAAGGTTCTGTTTTGCCTATCAAGCCTACACGGGGCCCACGATGCCCAAATGCCCATTCCCGGTAGCCCACGAGAGCGACACCTGGCTCCTCTCGTCTACCGGGACTCCTTCGGGATTAAGGCCATTCTGTTCTGGGAGCATTCACTCAACTCCCTCGCGTCCATTCCCGGCAGCCAACGAGAGATGTTTCCAGCCGTATTTGTCAGCTGTGTCAGGAGTAATGTCATTCCATTCTAGCAGCATCCTCACCACCCGTTGATGCCCTCTTCTAGTAACCTAGGGGGTCACTTCGTTACCACCGAAATTAGTTGCCTGCACATCCCATTTACTTATTTCCAATAAAGGAAACTATTACCTCCTCACATCCAAGGTGTGCGGAACAATAAAGCCCCGAAAATCCTCTAGGATTGATTTCCTCATCTAAAGGCTAAGTTAGTCCCAATAGTCCATGCGATATCAGCATTCGAAGACATGCATCGTATCCATCGAGCAGGCCCAATGCGAACCTCTTCACGCTTTCAGCTATTTACTATCTAGCATACGCACCCAGTAACATGAAGCATATCCCACAATAGGGATGACTGGGAGGTCGAGTCAAGAGTAGGAAAAATGCCCCTAACGTACCGAAAGTCGCTGTAAGCCAAATAGAGCTCAGCAATCACGGAGTGGGACTTAAGAAACAAGTCAGAGTTATGAGAAAGGTGTTCTTGCAAGGTGAGTGGATAATGCGGACAGTGGAAGAGGACTTTTTGACTATAACAAGCCCGAGAGAGCATGCTTGCACTATTTCAATTGCTGGAATATTCCAAATATTTAAATCGCAAGACTCTTGCCCTACCCCTGGGGCATGGAATTACTCCCCGCCATGTAATAGCCGCTCCGAACCCGATACCCAAATTGGAGATCCCATGCCGAGTTTTGATCTGCTTCTTTGTTGCGCCTTCACTCGTGATCATGTCACTTCTTAGCCATCTTTCGACTCTTCCTTTTGGTCATCTCGTCAACCCTTCTCCTTCTCTGGTGGAGAGTAACCTCGCCTAGGATTGTGTCCCGGTTTAGAGGAACGAGAAGGAACTTTGAGGGTCGCAGTTGGCGAACGATAACTGAGATTTATGTTTAGAGTGGGGTTTAAGATTCTTACTTACCTTTCCGAGATCTTTGAATGACTCTCATAATCAGTGCTCCCGACCGTCTACTCCGCCCGTCTCAGAGGCAGGATCGGACGGACTGTCACCCCCAGACCGCCCTTTCCCCACTCTATGGATGCCCTAGGGTGGCTAAGGTGGGACGAGTCGCCCTGCCAGCGCCGTAGGGGAACGATTACAGTTTTATCATTCCAGACCGGTGTGCTCAGGCTCCCAAGCCGGGCCCTGAAAGATTTCGAGTTCCTCACTCTTTATCACGGGTAAACTAAGAAGCAAGCATATAATACACTAACAGGATCAGGGCTCCTCATATTTTCCATACTATTGGGGTTGAAACATAAGTTAGCGGGAGTAGTTAAAGAGAAAATATTCAAAGAAGGATTTGAAGGAGAAACAGACAGAAGAGAAATGAATCGCTTTCTCTCTTGTTAATACTCGGAAGGGGTTGATGATCTATTTAAACTTATTCTCTTTCCTATATGAACTACTCTTACTTCGTTGGCTACAAGGCATCATAACCCATCACTCGTGGTTCGACTACCTCCCCCACAGTCGCCAGCAATCCCCAACTATCCTCTACCGTCCCCCTCATTTTTTGCTCCCTTATCCCCAGCAGGCATCCCCAATAACAACTATCTGTGGCCACCCCTTTACTATGCCCCGCAGTTTTTTGATGCACCCCGCGGTCCCCTCCTCGACAATTCTAGCCGTTATGCTGCCTTCCCTGCCATCTACCAGGCAATTTTCTCTACGAGTACACAAGAGCCATCCCCGCCGTCACAGCAGGACCCCCGGCGGTTCGGGAACACTGCGACTGCCTAAAGTGAGAATAAGTTAGACCTAGAACTAAAGTACCATCACATCCTAATCCCCCCCCCCCTTTCCCACCTTCCAAGCCTGAATGGGCAGAACTGGACTGGGCGAGGGATATCCGCACCGTAGCTCTTCTTTGGCTGGGCCCACCAGTACAGTAAATTTACCCCCTTCCCTCCAGTCAAAGACATTCCCCCCTCCCCCGCATAGTTACGCAGAATATTGACGCTCTCCTTTCTCGCGAAATTTCTTCCAATCCAGTCCTTGATTCCAGAAGTATGATACTATACATAAGGCTCCCGCCCAAACATGGGGCACAGTTTCGGCTATCAGCCCACACTAACTTAGCTGTGTTCCACGGTATATTTTTTGAGGTCTTCATTAAAGTTATTTCCTATTACCTATATTTATGCAGTCGCTCTTATCTCCGCTAAGTTTTTACAGTAGTTATCAATCAATCAATTCACATTGCAAATTTAGACTAAATTATCGTCCTCCCGTCTCATAACCGCACAAGATTATTATTAGATATCGTCATCCAACTTACCACAAATTTTGTCATAGGGATGTCTATATGTCGTCCTATAACATCGCTGAGGAAGAGTTTCTGTATTTAAAGGAGCTGTTCATACCATTTAGAAAGCCACACAACCCCTCGTACCGGTATACTTTTATCCCCTAGTTACCTCGATTTACAACACAAATAGGCAAAGCAAGTGAGAGAGAGAGAAGAGGATGGGCAAGCAAGATGGAGAAAGGAAGCAATGAGGGAGGGAGGGGATGAACCTAACGGAGGACTAGAGGACGAAATCATGGAGAACAGTCAAAGACAACACTCTGTGGGCTTCTGATAGCTGCGCAGAGGCGGGTAGGGGCCCGTGGGAGAAGGAATACTTAGCAAGAGGGTAGGACCTCGCCATCATTTCCGGTATTAGCTAGCTCCATAGCCGTACCGTGGTATCTCCGCAATGCTCAGAGCTCTTAGAAAATTCTTAGTCCGGTAGTGTTGAGTTGTCAGTCCCTAAGGATAGCTATTTTTAGTATAAAGCGACCAATAACCCGAGATTTTTGTCATCCAACTTTATCAAGCAAACAAGCATAAAGGCTACCATTGCTTCTCAGGGCGACATCGATCTATCACATTAAACTGTAGCTAAACTAACGGAAAACTGAAATCAAAATCAAAAGCCAAGAATACCGAATCCAATATAACCGGGCGAAAAAAGCCATACCAGGCGAAATGGAAGAGAAGCTTCCGCAGCCTCTAGGTATGGAAGGCCAATCTGAAATCAAATCCCCAACTTCTCCCTCCCGACGTCTAAAACTCCCCACGCCGCTCCAACACCCGATGCAGCAGCCATGATTCCGATGCCCACAACATCTCCGGCAACCCTCTCCCCGACTTTTAGCCCAACCCTCATTCCCGCGGCCACTCCGTTCTCCTTCTCATAACCAACTTCTTCTCTACAAATCTTCATCAAGTGTTCTGCACTGCCACGGATCCTGCCTGGTGATCCCTTGATTTCCGCCTCCATCTGGCTACCACCGTCTGCGATCTCTTCCTTCTTATGTGCCGCCCGGTCCTTAGATAGAACAAAGACGTGTTGTCGGGCCTGCGAGACAACTGTTTGAAACAGTTCAAATGTTTTCTCGAATTCTGGTTTTGGCTCAGCAGTAACATCAGGGGACTCGGCGAGAGCTTCGCTATACCACTCCGGCGCAGCAGAGCCGAGATACTCGGATATTCTATTGTTTATCGCCTCCAAGTATGGGTTCGTCAGGTTTGCCAATGGGGGAGAAAGGCTCTTCCTGTAAATACTCGATATATTTTTCCAAAATCTCTTGCGAGACTCGGCGATTGCGGAGCGTGTGCTGTCAATGTAGACCTTTGTGGCGGTATTCACAGCAGATATGGGGTTGACAATTGTTTTCTCAAGAATGCGTTTTGGTGGGTTGGTGAGACTAGAAAGTGGCATGGATTGGAGGGAGGGGAAAGTTTGATCGACTTGTGCAAGCAGTGAGTCCGCAATGCTATCTGCTTTCGAAAGGATTATTGTGGGCACAAGGGAGGCTGTGATGTTTGCCCCGCTGGTCACGGCGGCTGTGAGGGCGTTGGGAGAGTAGTCCTCCATAAGACTACCAACATCCTGTGCGAGCTGGTATCGCCGCAAGTGTGCAATTGTACCCGTAGAGTGGGTATAAGCTGGAGCGGGCTTTTCGTGCCCAGGCGATGGCGGAGGAGAGGGTTCGGCATGTGGTGCCATCAGAATTCGAAGATCGGGTTCTGTGCTAATGCTGACGGGGATTGTGTCCCGTTTTCTCGAAGAAGATACTATGACAAGATCAAAGGAGGAGAAAAAAAGTGGGAACGATAGAAGGTGGGTGGGGAACTGCTTTGAGAGAGGCCGTTTTGGCGAGTGGGGGGAAAGCGGTGGGGAGTGCTCTGATGCCAGTGCTAATGATGTCACAAAGGACAAAGGTCTGAATGAGCTGGTGGTGATGAGTTCTTGGTGTTCGGTACGGTATCGATAATCCGTTGGTATCGGTGTTAGACTAGGGTAAACGGGCGAGTGCGGTGGAGCCAGGCCTCCGCTGAAGACAATCAAATGAAGGAGGGGGATTCACGGCTATGATAAAGGGAACATGACGTTCCCTCCGACATGTGAGAGTATGGAGGAGGAGAGGATACGATTGGCCAATCCTCCCCTCGCTTCCGGTTGGCATGTGATCCTTGTAAACGGTTGACTCTCACTTTACTTGGAACGGCAAGCCCCCAGCATAAAGCAGATAACACAGGCCACGCAGGATAAAGTCTTTCAATAAAACTCTCTCCACCGCAAAACACGAGTTGACTGCATGCTTGAAATTATTGGTGGTGAACCAAGATAAATCCCCCCCAGCGAACAGCACTCGAGTAGAATCTTCGACCGGCACTAAACACAAGGATCGTCAAAATCCTACCTAGTCCTATCACGATTCTGTGCATAGGCTTCTTGAAACTATCCCGAGGAAAATTCTTCAACCATCGAGTGATACCCGGTGCATTATACAATACCCAAAGTTGCTATAATAGATTAGAGCCGCATTGCACCTAGCAGTGGCGTTACCGGTATCAAGAAAGGCACAACTCCAACCGGGTGAATTGAGCAGAGGTCTAGATGAGACTACTCGAGTACATTTATCTCAAAACTGCTCAACATTATAACTGCATAGGGACCCAGACATAATCTACTACTGTACAAGTACCGTAACAAAACACTTGATAAGAAGAGACAATCTTCCCAAACGCACAGACGCATGCCTCGGGAGGGAGTGCTTGGGCCCCGGCGCAGAAGAAAAAGTTAGCATGTGTTTCCCCGAACAGCCCCGCACTAATTACAGAAACAAAAGTCCCCCCACCAAGAGCAGAGCCTTCACTACAACTCGGGCCAAATACCGGTACCGTATGTGGGATAACTTAGAGGATCTTGACCATGGTACTGGTAAGACAAACGGGACAACCAATCCTACGGCAAGAAACCTATCGGTACAGTAACCCAACACAAGTTCTAACTTTATCTGCTATCCCTGATCTTGAAACACCCCTATTATCCGTATTAAATCGAGAAATTGAGTAGCGCCTTGGCAGATCTTAGTTCGCCCAGGACAAGCGGATTTGGAGAAGCTCGTAGGCGAACCGGGGCCTGACAGTAAGTCAGTTGCGATAAAATTAATCTTCCTATTCCTTTTTCCTTCATCGCCAGGCTTTCTGTGGAACTTTTGTTTCAGAACGGAGATTAGGACTCTAGGTACCAGGAGATATAATACTAAATTTATCGAGTCGACATAGTATCGGATCATGGCTCCAAGATCGGAAGCGCAGATCGTCGTACACATAAAGCTACTACCTACGGATGCCTACATGTATCTGTCTGCCTCCTCAATGAAATTAGAATACCGGTCTACCAGTCTTACTCACTACTTAATGCAAGGGCCCGAACAAGGCCAGATCCGTTACATGTGGGTTTGACACTATGTTTCAAGTTTTGTTAAAATATATGCATACCCGAATATTTTGAGTCCCCACCTACAGTGTACAATAGCCTCCAAGAACAGCCGAGCTCAACATATCTACCACTAGCATTCAGCTGCGACACGTCTTTTTAGTCTACTCCCTTCTTCCACCATCTCTACTCACTCTACGAGTAGCTTACAAGTAGCAATGATGAGCTAGGTCTATACCAATAGCCCAGAACTATATTAGCACGTAATAAACTGTAGGTTTTAAATGGGAGCTGTTGCGGCGGCGGTCATTCTGTAGAGTGTTATACCAACACGTTATCTGTATTGTTTATAACCTGGAATTGTAGATATATATAGGTATAGATGAGAGCTATGTATCGCAAAATGAGGAGAGAAGTCCCCTCCTCGGAGCAATTATGCATCGAAGCCACAAATATCACGCCGTCAGAAGGAGAACCAACCTTATTTCATCCCAGAGCATAATAATAACATTCAGGAGGCGCAAATCTTGTACAAAACACTCGCTAACTATAAAACAAGGGGTAAAAAACAAAAACAACAAAGCCTATGATATCCCAAAAAAAGATGCGCAAATAAATTAATCATAACCAAACTCATCTCCATACCTCTCCGCGGCGGGATTCCTGTCGGCCTCCGACCCCTCCCGTAGTAACTCTTCCAACGCTCCATTCTCCTTCCGAAGCCCATCCACCTTCTCCCGTGCAGCCCAAAGCCGTATCCTGAGCGCTTCCTTCTTCTCCTGCCGCGCTTTCGAGGCCGCCTCAGGGTGAGGAGGATGCGGTGGGCTCTCAACAAGCGGTACTCTTCCACTGTCCCTCCCCTCCAAAATTCCTACGGTCCGTGCTTTGCCCAGCCTCTTCCTGCGGGTGCGGAGTATCCTCTTTAGCGGATCATCCCCCTCCCTCTCATCCTCCGTCTCCGTCTCCTCCGCTAGTGCTCTCTCCGCCGAAGGACCAGCCGCGGCTGCTACTACACTCGCACTGGGCGCTTCCGAAAACAAATTCCTGAGGGCCTTTGCAGCACCGCACTCACATCCAGCGGGCGCGCTGGTAGAAAGCGGCACAGACTCTGCCCGCTTATCCCAAGCCATCTCGATGAGCGCTTTGATCACGAGATCCTTCTGACTTTCCCTTTCTTGCCTCTCCCCGTCCGTTTGCGCCGCCGCCTCTATCATTCGCGGCACTAGCCGCTCCCGCATTTGAAACCTCGCGACGGTCCCGTCGAGTACATGTTTCTCCTTCGTTACGCGCGCAAGGTCGACATCAATGCTACGACACCGAGCATCCAGCTCGCAGACCCGGTTCTTCCACCAAGCCGCCGAGCGCTTCTCTTCGTCAAGTTGGGATTGGAGGGCGGCGATTGTCGATTCTAAGCGGCGGTGGGACTTCAAGAGTGATCTATACGAGGGTTTTGGTGTATTGGACGATTGTGATGGCGGTGGTGCCCGGTGGGAGGAGGGGGAGGGGGAGGAAGCTAGTGAGAGGGCGGAGACGTACTGAGTTGGTGAACTTGTCATTGCGGTGGTCGCGGAGGAGGTTGGGAGGGAGGTTGGGCGATGCGGAATCGTGCGGGATTCGGCGGTCTGTTGACTTGTTGTTCCGTGTGATGGGTTTGCCAAGACGTCATGGAGCGACATTGTATCGACGCTCCGATTATCGCTCGCAGTCGCTCGACGAATATTTTGCCCCATAGCGCATGCTTTAGGATGAGGGCTTCTTAGAAGTATTACAAGAGCAGTGGAAGGACCTTTGGGAAGAGCGTATCTCGAGAACTAAATGCAGGCAGCTAACAGTATTAGCGGCGATATAGGGGGGCCTAAAGAGGTCCGGCCGAGCCCCATCCTACCTTTCGCGCTTGCATCCTAAAAGTACGAGTAGAACCGCGCTTTGTTGTTTAGATTCCTTGGCATACAAGTTATCATAAGATAACGGATTTCACCATCGGATAGGATAATGAATTAGGAAATAACAGGAGACCACTCAACAGTCCCGTCTAGAACTCTAACCAAGGGCCTTAGCATTAATTTACTCTACAGTAAGGCTCTAACGACATCTCCTAGACCCAACCTTGGACACACCGACTCGAACTCAGAAGTTCCAGTCCAACACCTAACATTTCCATCCCTTGGTTCTGACACCATATCCGCCTACAGCAAATATAAACAAATACCGATCATCATCTCTCTACCCCCCAAGTCCCACCCCCACGGACAGGAGTTTCACCTTCCTCTTTCTCGACAACCTCACTCCCGAAATTCTTGACAACGCCCCCCAATATATCACCAGCATCAAAATCAACCCTAAGCCTCGTCCCTTTACCCTCCTTCGAGAAAAACAAATCCTCCCCTCTGACCCCTCCCAAATTCACGATCCCAATACCCTTCCCAGCAGCATGCGAAGCCTTAGCGAGCCTGTAAGCAGAATATGTTGCCAAACTAGTCCCAACGATAAGCATGCCCCCACACTTATCCACCATTTCCTCCGCTTCCGTCTTGGCCTCCATTGCTACAGATTCCCCAAAGAAGGTTATAGAGGGCTTCAACACCCCGTTCGCTGCCGACTGCCCGTTCGGCCTATGCGATCCTTGCTCGTCGACCAGGACCTTGACGTCATTTGAATTAAGGCATTTTGGACAGGGCGGGTAGCGAAATTTTGTATATGGTGCTCCAGGAACTTCTACGTCGCCGTCGGGGTTCGCCCTTATGCTTTCTTCCCGGCGATCATCACCGTCGGAGGTTCCGGCTTCCGCAACGGTACGTAGAAATTCGGCCCATTTGGGGTTTAGCTTTGCAAGGGTTTTCTGAAATTCAACGCGCGGGTATAAGGAGCGGCATGTTAGACAGGTGAGGGTTCGGAGAGTGCCATGCAGTTCTGTGGTTCGCAAGTGGGGGTGACAGGTATGGTGGAGGGAGTCAACGTCTATGGCTCATCCATCAGAATGGCTCCAGGATGAGAACTGCACGTAGTGGAGGGGGTGAGTACTGTACTTTGAGTGATTACGTGATTCACCACCCCTTTCTTTCCCAGTATCGAAATCGACTTGTGTGTTCTATTCGGCTTCGCTTTTTCCAGTATCGGCCATCCGAGGAAACTTCGCGCCCAGTACCTGCTCATACACAATTCAATTCGTAAGCTTTGTCCGGGGGGGGTGGCTTTAGGGAATGAGTGAGCGAGTGGGGGCGTGTAATGTATTATATATCCGCACCGTTTCCGGGCTTCATGATTCCCCGCAAATTCCTCATAGAATATCGGCCGGTAGCTCCTGTTCAGTCTGTAGGTCCCCTTCTCGCCACGGTAGTCTGCCAGGCCACTTTCGACAGAAATACCAGCGCCCGTGAGGATAACGATGTTGCGCGATTTTAGAAAGTTGGTTACAGCATCGATGGCCGCCGAGAGGGTTGTGGCGTTTTGGGGGTGGATTGGGGGAGGTGGGAATGGAAGGACATACGGAATTCGAGGGGCTACCATGGGGGAAAGGAATAGACTATCTAATATGTACTGTAAGTATCTTGGTACTGTGAGTCTGCCCCGTGGGAGACCCTACCAGTACACAGGAGAAGTGCTGGGCCATTGCTAGTGAAGGGGACTTAGCGAGGGGCAGGACTCACAAGAACCTCCATCATGCGGGGTAAATTCACAAACAGAGCCTCATGTCTCACTCTGGAGGTAAGTTAGCGTGGCATTCACTCAGCATCACTCGATAGGTCATGTCAGATGTCGTGCATTCTAGATTTTTATATTTTCGCTATAGAAATGGCACAAATACACTAGTCAGAATATTTCCCGGAGTCAACGCCAGGCTCCCGGAACAATTTGGGGGCGTGCACCATCTTCATCCCAGACGCCCGTAGCCAAACCCCCTTGGGCTTCTTGTTCGGCTTCAGTAGGGGTGGGAACCTCAGGCCTTTTGTGCTGTCCATCCCAGGGAAAGCTGTGCCTCCAGCTTTCCCCCCAGCGCTGCACAGTAGCAGCCAGGATAGCACATAAAATCATGATACTGGTTTGAATCGCGAAGCATGTATAGAGGCCAAATCCGGTGATCCAGTCAGCGGCATAGAATTGGCTCGTAAACAAGACAATATCCCGGAAGAAGCCCAAGAGCGCGCCTACGGCAACGGCATGGCTCGGGAAACAGTAAATAATGTAGGCTGTTTTCAGAAATGTAAGTATAGAACTCCTGTCAAAGTTAAGTGACATTTCAAACAAACCTATGGTAGTGACAAATGTATTTAATGCCGCTATCGCCTCGAATCCCCAACAGATGAGCAGGCCGACCCAATGAATGTGATCTCGGAGAAGAATCAAAGTAACCAGGAACCCGATCTGTCCAACTACGATTGGCCCGTAGCACCCGGTGAGAACATTTTCGGGTTCTATCGAAGGGTCCCCTGCGATAGCCCGAGTCCGGCACCATCTATTAAACTATTTGATGGGATCAGCAGTTGGAAGAAAAATCGCAAACGGCAAGCCTTACAAGATAGCTCCCCGACTGGCCTATGAGCAAACCAACAAACGGGGCAAGGTAAACTGATCCAGATACCCGGGGATCAAGACCATATCCATCTTTATCTTGACGAAACAATGTGTATACGGTTGTGTCGCCTAATGCACTAACCAAATTCCACACTAGGATATGGATGAGACCTATGGTAGTTTAGCCTTTGCACAGCATACTGTAGGTGTTAAAGCCTGAGGCATCTTACCCGGGACACAGAATTGAGGCCGCCAGGACATACATGCCAGCGCTTTGGTTGAATCCCAGAGCGTGATGCCATCCTTACATCTATAGCCGGTTATGCCTAACAGGCCTTGATATCTCCTCTTAAGCCATTTCTTAGGGCAAGGAGTCTCATTGATTGCCATGACAGGGTCACATTTGGTCTCCTGCATAAGAGTCATAACGACTATCAAATTGAGTGCATGAGCGCCCGTGAGGCATATAAAACCAATCCGCCAGTTATTGACTACCAAGGCAGAAACCAAGGAACCTACTGCAGGTCCAAGCATGATTGCAGTGACCCAAACTCCAGTTCTAGTGACCCAGAATCTCGGCGGATGCCTTAGTTACACTGGTTAGCCTAGTTGAGGATTCCGAAGAATAAAAGTAAGACTTACATATCCACCATTGTTTTGATGCATATGAGAGTGGCTGAGGATCCGAAGAAGCCTTCGACTGCACCAAAAATTACACATTGAAGCCAGGTATTGAATCCAAAGGAGCGAAAGGCAGATGTGATAAAAATTATGGTCGAGGACCAGAACATCACGGGCACACTGACAGCATTAGCTAGGAAGCGTTGAGTAGTTATTGGAGTTTGAAGACACCTTCCAAAGCGCGGCACAAGGACGGCTACGAAGCAGCTACCGATTCCATGCATCTAAAACGAATTAGCTCTTCAATCCTAATGGAAAAAATAATAAGAACGGGATAAATACAGCTGCAGGCAGAGAAACCATGAGGATGGAGGCCCAATCAAGGGCGTCGATCCCCCACTCATTCATCTGAGCCTTTGCGCGGACGTTCTACCCATTTCATCCAAATCAACACCATTTCACACACACACAACTTATCCAAGCAGACAGCAACTTACAATATATCCAATCCCAAACCCGTTCGAGAAGCAGATCCAGCAAATCAAGCAAAACGCAATCCGCTCCTGTAGGAGCTCCAACCTCCAGACGATCTCCCATTTCTGAATAAGATCCCACATCCCCGCCTTAATCCAACAAACATTTAGCAAAATAAATCTTCCTAATAAGCATATAATAAATGGGAGTCGAGTTAGTTCATACAAGTTTAGATTGAGTTCCGCTTTGGGAATTAGTTCCCTCCGCAAACGGTAAACCAGCCGGAGTAAACGCGCAAGAAATCCTAGTGTCCACACCGATGCAATCCCTTGGAACGAGGCTCTCGGAAGAGACGTTATCCAGAGGCTGGCCGGCCTCACACCTTGTAACGGGGCCGTCGTTGGTGGCCCAAGGGGCTGATGAGGTGCTACTGCCGCCATGGGACCACTGCGAACTTATCTGACTTGCGGCGGTGCTGGGACGGCCCTCTGGGATATTAAGCCTTTGGGATTGGCCTGGTACAAACATAATTTGTAATAGGCAAGCAAATTTATAGGTGGCGGTCGAAAAGTAATTGGAAAGATAATATCACTATATTATCGTGCGGGACTTGTCGATAGAAAAGGTGAAGGTCCTTCTGGGTGGTTTTTCCAGTATTTATCATAGAAGATGCCGAGACGGACAATGGGGGGGATCGGGGCTACGAGTGACTTCATGGATGATCACTCGTGAATTGCAACGGCAACCGTCTTCTGTCTGGGAAATAATAATATAGATTTTAGGGGCAAAGACAAAGAGGGGCGATTAGCCCCGGATGACAATTGGGTCCCACGCCTATTAGCCCAATAGCCCAGCACAAACATGAAGTCGGATTGGATCCGGTGCCCAACACAACCCCGCTCCGTGGGCGCCACAGTCAACCCGAACAAACCCCCCACCAGAACAGATGCTGATTGGTGGGTTTTGTATGAGGAAACGAGCGGCGGTGAGCACAGTAGCTATAGTTCACGCAAGCAAGCCACTTGAAAGTTCCCTATCTCGGCTCAGCTGTTCCCTATGGGGCGCCTGTTAGGGCGGACTATAAAGCTCTCTAACGACTTAAGAAATGAAGACCTTATCTACATCATTACTCATTATGAGGATATCCCTTGTGAGAGTTGCCATCTCGGACTTATTATAGGAGCTGATCGTGGGCTCCCATTCGATAACCCACACCACACAAGCCGACCAACGGGGAAGCCTATTCATAAGAGGTTACTTTAAACGGGTGCTCTACTTCTGCATTAAAACTACAATTCTCCGCATTCTACCGCGACTACAATGCACAGGCTACTGTGGCTTCACCCCCAGGCCAATCCACCAACTTGTCATTACCATATAATAGTTTCTTGTTATGACCCACACTCCTGCTGCCATCAAGGCTCAAAAACCCATTAGTGACCAGACGTGGCCATATCTTCCCGGGATTCTTCTAATTCATTCCCTATGTGGGGGCTCCCTCAAAACTCATTTATTTATCTACGGTAAAAAAAAGTCCTTAGAGTAAAACTACTAGTACTCAAGTAACTTTGTCGCTGTGCGGCCCTCAGCACATGAGGGCCTCCAACTCCCTGGATCACCTCCTGCATGTAGAAAATGTGCCAAACCACAGCCCAAAGTAATCAAAGCTCCACCCCCAAATGCTGATACATCCAGCCTAGCATATTTGTATGCCAGATTTGACAGAATTCTAGCCCAAAGGCTAGGGAGCCACTTAGTTCGAAGGGATGTGACCCAGGTCTTTTTAATGATGACCTATTAATCAATGCTTCCAACTCCAGGGATCTGCAGGGTGTTTGTTTGAATATGTAGGGCTATTACGATTTTAGGTAGAAGGCAGCCTCAGTTATGGTCCCGCCAGTTGTCACATAGCTCAAACCAACAGAGGAGTAAGAATACTTCTCTCTATTGAGCCATGGTAGGCTAAGCTAGGCATTTTCCCCAGAGTTCGAGCACAAAGTTAAGAAAATCACCCCATACCTTAACTGTTGGGTTGAGGGTAAGGCAGCAGCCTAGGCTGGGATAAGGGGAATTCAATTCAATTGATAGCTTAGAGTAATTTCAATTGCCATCTGAATCGGTAGGTAGAAGAGACTTCCTACCCGTGGATAGGGGACCACAATATCAACTAGAAAATCTTCTACAAAAAAAAAGTGTACATAATAGTTATTATATTACCATTTACCGTGCTCACAATATACCGAGACTTTACTATATAAAGAGCAAGGGCAAAGGCCCCTTCCCCTCCGGAACAAACACACTAATAAAAAAACCGCAAAGCCATGCGCAGGAAGTTCTCTTGCAAGACAAAGCTAGTATCCGCATACGGACTAAACAGTAGAAACCTATGCTACAGCAATCAATCCAGTACAACAAATCGTATGATACCTCATGATTAGACACGATCCCCCCTCCCTCCCATGCTCTTGATCAAAGAAGCAAAGCCCATGAATATATGGAGGACAGATCACCCCCCAAAAAATCCATAATTCCACCCCCGCACAATTCCCCAATAAATACCTCGAAACACACTTCCTCCCTCCCCACATTACCCTTGACTACATAGCTCGAGTATCAAAACACCAGTGCTTCCAAGCAGCCATTTTTCCCCAGTTTGACAAAGTGGGGAAGCCTGGAAAAGAGAAGAGAAAAAAGGAAATAAAAAACAAGAACTTATATATAAGATTCCTAGCACAAGCACCGAGTTATTCCGAGGCCTCGTTCCGCTAGAGTTCTGATAGTGGTGATACTGCATTAGTGAGCAGTCGCCATACGTTATTAATCCTATTTTCTTACTATCCTACCTTTTCAATGGCTGAAGGTAGCTACGAATTACTGCCAAAGCACCTGTAGTAAGCCAAAGTCCCTGCCCTGAGGGGGGTTCTACTGTATGATACAATTATCCAGGCCAGAGGCCCACAAAATACATAGAGCACTGCGTCAACACCGAATCGGAATCGGATTTATCGGACCCCCCCTCTCTCTTCCCACTCTTGTAAAAAAACCCGCAGGGTACGTAATGGTGAAAGTGGTTTTTAAAGGCCTAACTCGCAGAGTAAAATAAAGCCTCAAAGCCGTTGGAGGAGCACAACCCGAGGAATGAACTCTCCTCGGATGGTGGAATAAGTGTTCGGGTGTGTGTTGGTGGATCCGGTTTTGAAAAAGACTGCCGGAAACACGATTTTTGGAGAACACACACACACTTCTAATCACGGGTTTAGACGGAAAAATGTCAAGTTAAGATAAGCTTCTACTGTATTACATATCATCATCTGTGTGAAATTTAACCAAGCGAGTGATAAAAGGTGATGGGGGCCTGAAAAAAATGAAAAGAAAAAAAAAAGTATGATATTTTTTCCCCAGACTTTCGAGAAAGGTCTCCAAAAAAAATTAATTTAACATGAGTTGCCTCTTTTTATTGTGCATGTAAACTCTATACCTTTTTTCTTTTTTCTTTTCTTTATAGAGCACGATCTTCAACTCCCATACTGAGGTGATAACACGTAGTATATCTGCAGGACATCAAACATAGTATGATAATTGCTCCTCTGGCAAGTGAAGATAACAGGCCCATCGAAGTTCATGATGATTACTATTATTATTTAAAAAAAAAAAAGCTGGAGTCCTAAATCAGTTACGTCTCTCACTGGGGAAAATTTTTAAATTTTTTTTCCCCATTTCAAGAAGTCAGCCAATCACGAGACTAGATCCATATCGCACATTAGTTCGATTCAAAACTCCGCAGCAACAAACTCAATCGCAGAAAACAACGACGCAGATATATACGACAGACAGACAAATATCGTGAGATGCCTAAAAACACACGGGACAATAACCCCCGATTTCACTGGTAAAGAACTAACCAACTACCCCTCACCGAAGCTCGCGAATGTCTATATAAACATAAACTAATCCCCCCCCCCAAAGCCCCACCCTCTTGAATCCCCATACTCACCAAGAGTTTCCGTTGCAAAACGTACAATTGTCCAAATCACCCAGCACGAAACGTTCCAAGAAATCTCGACATTCTGGGAGTCTTTCAATTACGAACAGGTCGAGCTGGGGGGGTTAATGGACGGAGGGAAAGAGAAGAGAGAAAGAGAGAGGGGCATCTCTCATGTCTCACGCATTTCTATGTCGTGAAGATGAGAAATTTGTCTTTTTCTTCCCTTCCCTTCCCTTCCCTCCTTCCCTCATTCCCCCCTCAACCTTCTTTAATTGTCTTTCTAGTTTGTTCGTTCTTGCAAGACTTTTGAACGTCGGGAATGTCGTGGAACTTTTCATGCTGGAGGAGGAAAAACCCCGTAGCGTAGTTTTTATGGGGTGAGTGAAAAACGGGGGTAAATGAGAGCAGGGTTTTTTTATTTTTAGGGAGAAGTGAGTAGCATGAATCGCTGTTGTTAGTAATTGCTCTGTGGATGAGGTGTAGTGTGATCTGCTCTCGTTTATTTCCGGGGTTCACTTGCCCCGTCAAGATTATACTAGTGGGGGACGGTGGCGGTGGTGGCGCACTGTGCTTGAACGGTGCTCTACCTTGTGTTGCCGGGGGGGGGGGTGTGAGTGTGGCGCGAGTGCCCGAAAGGTTTGCCGACCACGTTTGCCATGCCTTTCCCATGCCCCTGTTGTAGTGCCAAGCACGTAGGGGGGCTAGACTTGCCGTGTTCACGTTGTTCCCGCAGATACTCGAGTACGGTACGGTTCTATCGAAACTTAGACATTTGGTCTTGATCACGTTGATAAAAGGGGGAAATGATGCAAACTCTGAAAAACATGCTTGAGTGCCGTCACCATGAATAGGCTAGCCGATAGGGTGCGGAGCAGGATAGGTCAGTAGGCAATGCGACTGGGTCGGGGCTTTTCACCAAAGTTAAGTACCATACTGTATTTCCTCTAAGGGAGGCGGGGTGCAGGGGCTGGCGCCCTACCAGAGGGAGTCTATATCAGAACGTTCGGGCACCATAGGCATAGATACAACCAATACAACCACTACCCCTCTCTCACAACTCTATAAAAGCTAGTTTTATTTAATCTCCAACTCAACAACCAACATCCAGGGTGCTGAAACAGCTCTAGATTCCATACTGTGGGGAGTGCCCCCCCCCCGGGAGTGATGTTCGAAGATTTTAGTCGGTAAGCCACTTTAGTATGTGCGAAGACTGCATGGCCGTCCCCAGTGCCTCATGAGGACAGCTAAGTGAGATACATAACAAACAGAGTGATTTGAGGATAAGGCACGATCCAACTGGCTATGCAGGTCAGAGCTGCAGTCACGATATAAAAAAGGAGCAAGATAACCAACAATAGACCCCTTGCCAAGGGTAATAAATTTCGGGCATCGGGGTTAAGTGGACTTGGGTCATCTACTCGAGTACTAGCTCGCATCAAAAGCAATATTCGGACCAAGAAGAGCAGTCTCGAGGTAGGATAACCCAATAAATGCCCAATGACGAAATCGAGTGATAAAGAGTGAATAGTTGTTGAAGAGAAGAGTACCGGTGTTGGACATCAACCTCGTGTCTGATACAGCCTTGATACTTTTCTTTTTTCGGTGAACTGTCTTTCTCATTCTCACCTGCATTCCCTCAATCCCTCACCTGATGCCCCTTCCACTTTGTTATCATGGCCGGGGTAACACCCGACACAAACTGTATTTGGCCAGAATCGCAGAGGAAATTTATCCATTGGCTCTGCCAAGTGCAGCGGGCATGCGAGATGGCGTATGACTGGTTGCCCTAAATATGCAGCTCCCACGATGAACATATCATGGATTAATGGTACTCGTACTCGTACAGTGCTACTCGAGTATAGCCAATGCTTGATGGCATGTGTTGTTGACGTATCAAGGAGTGCCGGAGGTGCTATTCCGTAACTCAGGGCAGTTCGTAATCAAGTACTAGGTATGCCATAGGATAGCAGCATTGCACAAGGATGTACGAGTACGGTACTGTACTCGAGTATTGTGCCCTTCTTCGTGTTGGAGAGAAAATACTTGTTTTTGCCAACTGCACTCGTAGAACCCACCCAGCTCCCCAGAGAGAGGAGGCCGAAAAAGCACCATAATTCGGGCATGGTATGGAACTCCTTATCCTGGAAGGACCCCGGCGAATGACTTCAGATGAAGGCTTCGCGTAAAATGGCTGCTTTGAGTGAGAAAAACAACATCTTAAACTGTTGAAAAGGTAATCTTAACGATGATCTCATGGTCGGCTAACCCGCAGGCGCCCATGGCGAAATTAGTCTAAGCATCTCGGCCTTCATAGTTCCAGGAATTAAAAGCCCCCTCGGCTCGGAAGGATGAAAGCGACAAGAAAAGAGGTCATGCGATGGACCCTTCCGCCCGAGAATCAGATAAGATAGGAACCAAACACGTCCCGATTCCAGGATCCCTATCGTACCAGCACGATACCGTACCAGTATGATACGGTACGTACTCGCAGTCTACTCGAGTACCTCAATCATCCCAACCCTTACCCCACGTAGCGGGGTAAATCGTACGATGCAGGACAGCCCCGCAGTGACAAGAAAGAAATTCAATGAAGATTCTACGGTATCATATCATACCCCTCCCTACAAACCCCCCGATCTGGACTCCTTCCAGTCAGTGTTGAAGGGGAGAGGAAGGGAAGGGAGAGAATGAGAAGAGTGGGACAGCTCCTTGGCCGTTGATTAGAAGCTCGATACCAACGACCCGGCAGCCGGAGTAAAAGTTACTTCTGCCTACGTCATTCACACCCATTCAGGAAACAGTGAGGTTGGAAACAAAGTGAACTCACGATGGAGATGGCATCGGAAGTTCACTCAATGAATTCAGATGAATACAACCTGTGCGGTCAGGGCGATGCCCATCATCGTTGATAGAAAAAGGGAGGTGGTCGGGGGAGGCTTTTTAGGAAGTGAACCGCTCCACCGCCAACCTACCGTATTGGTTATAATCACCACTCCGGAACTTGCTAATACTTGTACTCGTACTCGTACTTAGTGAAGCTCTTAAATGTAAGACTATCGCCCTATCCGGCACTCTCTCTCATTCGAAGGCGCCAGGAAAGCCAGGAAATACCGGTATATCAAATGAAACCGCTTACCTGCAGCAGTCTCAATTCAAAACCTTACCTCACCAGGCGAAAGCACGTCACACATTGCCCGCGCACTCACTCTGTATCCGCATTTGGACGTATCGTGAATTGTGATTACTCCCAATTACAGTCGTTGAGGAGATTCTTTGTTAAGAATTGATGGAACACTTGTGACCAGAACTTTTTTTTTTTTTTTTTTTTTTCTCGTCCTTTTTTTTTTGCAAAGGGAGGGGGTGGCAAGGTCTGGAGCACAATTGTTTTTTATTCCTCTGGCTGGGTGTGACGTTGGTGTGATCTGCAACAAGGACCCCTAGGGAGAGCATGTGTGCGTTCTGACAAACAATTTGCTTATCTCTTGGTCCGCTACGGAGGCCAGAAACATATGGGCATAAAGTTTCCTCGCCCCCCCCCCCCCACTTCTCTCGCTCTATCACATCACAATCACATTGCGCATCTATCAACCCCTCCCCCCTCCCCTACCACTTCAAACTTCAAACTTCAAATAACAATTTCATCCTCCGCCTCCTGTTACTCACCACTACTATCGCCAATTTGCAGGCAATCAACATCACCTTCAAAAGCAACTGAAACGTCACACCAAGAACAAACAAAATGACCGGGCAGCCCTCCCTCTACGCCTTCCCCGATAATCCCACCCTCCAGCGAAACCTCTACCACTACGTCCTCCAAGCCCAAGCCGACGCCCTCGTGAAGCACCAAAAGTTCAAGATTGCCGTCTCTGGCGGCTCCCTCCCCAAACTCCTCGCCTCGCCGGACCTCCTCGCAAGCTCAGACATCCGCTGGGATAAGTGGGAGATCTTCTTCGCGGACGAGCGGGCCGTGCCGCTCACGGACCCGGACAGCAACTACGCCCTGCTGAAGCAGGAACTCCTTAGCAAGATACCCAAGACGGCGCCACAACCCACGGTACACCCCATCGACCCGGAGAAGCTCTCAGACACGCAGGACCTAGCCGACGCGTACGAGCATTCCTTGATCGCTTCCTTCGCGGCCAAGGACACAGTCAAACTGCCTATGTTCGATCTGGTGCTGCTGGGTTGCGGGCCCGATGGGCACACCTGCTCACTCTTTCCTGGCCATGTCCTGCTGCGCGAGGAGATTGCCTGGGTCGCTGCTATCGAGGATTCGCCGAAGCCGCCGCCAAGGAGGATCACTCTTACCTTGCCGGTCGTCACGCACGCGCACAAGATTGCCTTTGTTGCAACGGGCGCTGGGAAGAAGGAAGTTTTGAGGAAGATCTTTGACACAAATCCTGAGGCGGAGGGCGGGGAAGTATTGCCTTGTGCATTGGTGAATATGGGCGCGGGTGCCAAGGTTAGCTGGTTTTGTGATCATCCCGCGGTGGAGGGTGTCTCGTTCTCCAAGAAGAGTTCGCTGTAGTTTTCTATATGGGTCTTGGTTGAGTGTTGTACTTCTTTTTCTTTCTTCTCCCCGGTGGGGATCGAGTTGATTTTTGTTTGAAAACTAGGTAGTCCTGGGATATTGGTGTGAATGGAAAGGATACGGGGGATTGTGATATCATTAGTGTAGCTGGCTTGGTTTCGCCAAGTTCCCGCCATCAACTAGTCATTCATTATTAATATGGGCCTTCCCTCTTTCACTTCTTCCCTTCGAACCAGTGTTTTTCTAGATGGATAGATCGAATTGGTGGAAAATAAAGCGGAGGGATTTCTAACGAATGCGCCTAATGTTTGCTACCGCCCCACGATCGCGAGCTGCTCAATGATCAAATGTGCGAACGAAATTATCATCGCGGATTGTCAAATGAGAAAAAGAAATGCGCTTCATTTGCTTATACAAGAAAACAGAAGAAAATTGACACCCTAACGAAGTTAGACCAATGACATATATATCATACCAACATCTGTATCTACATGATAACGGAATGCTTCAATACAGCAATTGCACACACACACCAGCGGAAAAAGGATAAGCGTCCATACTGGCATTAGAATGCACGTATTATTACACCAGGAATATTGAACCAGAACATTTTGAGACCGAATTTAGTATGGACGCTTAGATATTGCCCAGACAATATGCCCACAATTGAACTGTGCAAAAACCGATTCATCACAGACATTAGTTGGTTAGGGTAGGAAATAACTAATTGTCTGCTGCATGAGAGAAGAAGCTTTAATATACCCTCCCTTTTCCCGGAATTCCCCCCCTCAGCATATAATCAATTATTCAGCAGTATGATACTATACACCCAATCCTCAACATTTACTTTTGCCGCCAATGGAGTTGGGAAGGCTGGGGGGGCGGGCAAGACGTAATCGTGGCACTCAAGTACGCATTCATGGGATTTCATTGACCGGGACTCGGAAATCAGTAACGACGGGGATGGTACTGTAGCTCAGCTTTTTCTCTCTTGGGGGAAGGGAGTGATTAGAGAGAGAAAAGGTGAAAAATCATTACCATTTTTACCCTATACTATGCAGAGCATGATTATCATATTTAAAATTAGTTACAATAATTCCCCTTCTAAATAGTGCTCTAGGGGATCTAGTCTAGTCATGAGTAGCTTGGATAATATGACAGCATTCGATTGAGAGGTTCTCATTTAGCTTACTTTGGCGCAGATTGCTATAGTATAAGTATTAAGCACCCATCACCGGCCCAGCCTAAGCCATCCTCCAAGCCGGGGGAAAAAGGGCCCACTTCGATTCCGAAAAGGCCTTCCCGCCGTGTATCAAAAACTGCGAGTAATTCCGGAAAATCAAGTCCCTCGACAGACAATGACAGAATGAGCATGACGGCGAAGACGGGATAACCAGTGCTCCGGTTCACATTCAGCATTCCGCGTTGTGCGGGTAAAACCTGGCATCAAGCGCAACGTACAGTAAACTGCACCAGATTACAGCACTGCCACTCAGTTACTCCTCGAAAAGTCATTGGCATCTTCACTAAAGATCACTCGAAACCCCGACCGCGATGGTACAATACCTAAGGGGGGAGGGAAGTAGATACGCCAGAGGCACAACTCCCTCAAACTCAGCAACGCCTGACGGAAAGAGGTAACTCGCGAGCGAGTGCGTATGCGTCAGAGTACACAGCATACCGCAAAGCAAAGTCCACTATTCGAAAGGAATGGCACAGAAGCGCACAGGAGACACGGGCTTTAACACCCTGGAGTGGTTAACTTAGTCGACGAATTGCTATCGCGGGCGTCTAATTAAGCATGAATAATTTGGACCCTTGCTCAACTAGTGACGAGCTGATACTCGAGCAGTGGTTTGGCCATTGCGTTTGAGAAAACTTTGCCCCCCCTCCCCGAGCAGGAATCGGGAAGAAAAGGCGCAGATGGTACCAGCGACAGTAGTAGAATAAAGCGCAAAAGATCTCACGTTTGCAAAATAAGTATCGTCTCTCGTAATTTTATTCTCTCCTTCTTGGGATATCCCAGATCCCAGATCATGACCAAGTCACAAGAAAACAAATGGAAATAAGAAGTAAAAGCTAACTTTACATGCCTAACAAATAACAACGGCCCCCAGGTAGCCAACGCTCCCTGGTCACTATTCCCTACCTTCTATTCTAAGGTGGGAAATCCACTCCAAGAAAGGTTCAATAGGGCTGGCAGGGGGTAAAACCAGAAACACAGCATAGGCGGCAGAGGAAACACGAAAGTGAGATTCGAGCAAAACACTCCACCAAATGAAGGAAAATAGGAATGGGAATAAAAATGAAACTAAGCAGGAATAGAAAGCAGGTCGAGGAAAAAGGAGGGGCGGAGGGAAAGAGATCCAGAGCAAACAAAAGAAAGAGAACAAGCCCCAAAGAACTCCCTTCAAAACCATCCATGCGTCCTGGACAACGCCGGAGGTCCCGGAACCATCTAATACCCTTATCAGAGAATCATAGCAAAACCATAATCGCAACCCCTCTGCTAGTAAACCTGTCCTCCCATACCACCGCCAATACCCATTCCCTGCTGTTGTTGCGCCCTTGCAGCCGCTTCCAACCTTGCTCTCTCTGCGCCTGCTTGCTGTTGGCCTTGCATTATGCCTGCACGGAGTTGCTTTAGATCAGCAAACCACGGATGTCTGAGAGCATCCTTAGCGCTGATTCTCATTTCGGGTCTCAATTGCAGCATTCGGCTCAACAGATCTAGGCCCATGGGGTCGATCTGCGGGAGGATCATACGAAGGTCCTGGGTAGCGTAAATGTGGAAATTATTCCTGTACTCTGGGTACTGTGAGATTCCAGGCCAAGAGCGCTCAGAGGGAGTTCCCATGAGACGGAAAATTTTCTGCAATTGGTCCTCATTTGTGGTCCCGGGGAAGAGCGGTCTTCCGGTATACATTTCAGCCATAATGCACCCTGCGGACCAGATATCTATACTTGTGTTGTATGTTCTGGAGCCAAGGAGAACATCAGGCGCACGATACCACAAAGTTACAACTTCGTTTGAAAAGGTGTTAACCGGAATACCAAAGGCCCTAGCAAGGCCAAAATCGGCCAGTTTGAGCATCCCTTTGTTGTTGATGAGAAGGTTCTGCGGCTTCAAATCCCTGTGCAAAACGCGGTTATCGTGACAAAAGGCAATGCCCTGGAGGAGCTGGTGCATGAAGGACTTGATCGTAACGTAGTCAAGAGCGCCGCGATCCCCACGATGATCCATGTACTTCTTAAGATCTCGGTCCATAAATTCGAAAACGAGCATAAGTTTCGATTCTGTGTGTATCACATCGTGGAGCGAAACTATGTTTTCGTGCTTAAGTTCTTTCATCAAACTAATTTCGCGAATCGCGGTTGAAGGCGTTCCCTCCTCGCTGTCGAGATGGATCTCCTTTAAAGCTACTAATTCTCCGGTTTGCCGATTCCTTCCTTTAAATACCTGAGAGTGTGGATCCCTGATTAGTTTTGTTGGAAAATTTTGTAACATAAAGAGGACGCGAAAGCGGACACGAAGACGCGAATCTTACCGTCGCATATGTCCCTTCACCCAGTTTCTCTAGCTGCTGGAAAGAGCTCGGATGGCGTTTACCGGTTTGGTCCATGGTAACTGCTTCAACAGGTGCACTAGGGCTCTTTTGCTCCGGAGTAATCTTCCTACTCTTTCGAAACCTTTCTTCGCGATCTTCTCGGTCTGTTCCTACTTCCGCCTCTGAGATGATTGAATCACCTTCCTCGTCTTCTGTATCCTCCCTGCTGCTCTCTGAAGCGGGGGTTGGTGGACAAAAGGGTGAGCCGACGTCCAGGCGTTTGGGTGGAAAGTGCTGACGCTTAGCAGAGGTAAACCTAGGATCCCAGAGAAGGGAGGCGGCGGTACAAAGTATTTCCTGCGGGGCTAGGTGGTTTTTGTGGAGATGATTCTGTTGTCGTGAGTGTTCAGAGCGTTGTTGCGGATTCGGCAGGTCGGAGTGTGACGCCAGCGGGTCTATTTTTGGGGGCACAACGACCACGGGGGTTCTCGAGGGGGAGCAAAATCGGAACAACACACACACAGTTGAGTAGACCAACGAAAGCAGTGTGTCGGTTTGTACCAGTGGCAAACGAGCCAAAGGGGTGGTGATAAGAGACGGGAGGAAAGAAGAATGGAAGGGTGACTTAAACGTCTAGAGTAGGTTGTAATAGATATCTTTATCCGAAAGGGAAGAAGAAACAGGAGATAAATGGCTGGCGAATGGTTATCAATAGCGGGGGTGGGTGGAGAGAGAGGTTGAAGTTGTTTCAAGCCCAGAAGAAACGAGAGGTGAATCATAACTTACAAAAACCCTAGTGTTCACCCTGGCTGGCGCTAACTTACAGTTCGCAGTTGGGGCTTGGGGTCCCGGCTGAAGATGATCTGCTGGGGGGTCAGGAATCTTTTTTTTAATAAATTACTCAAGTTACCGTAACCTTCTGCCTTCTCCCCGATGGAGCGCTATCCGACACTATACGCTATGATGCCCTCATGATTATTATTATTATTATTATTATTATGAGACTTTTTGTGTCTCTAATCCCTTAAACCTCACGATAATTGAGTACTTTTGCTCTAGAAGCACCGTAAACTATCCCGACTTTCCGCATCTTCACACCTGACGCCGTGCACATACCCTCACTTTTTCGCCACCACCAGCAGTCGTAGAAACCGGTCACCGCTACTGAATTGACAAAAAATCCCATGATTCTTTCAAAATTGCTACCTACCTACCCCCCCCCGTGTAAGATATTTGTCCTAGCAGATATCGCTCAGTCTTCTCGAATCTCATATAATATGTATTTGGGGGAAACTTACGTAAGAGGCTCTTGGCCCAATGTTTTTGCCCTTGATTTTTCCCACTCTTGGCCAATCCAGCCACCTAATCTTGCATGTATCGAAGATCGGCTAATAACTAGAGCAACAGCTCCAGGCTCATTCCTTTCCCATTAAGAGTCCTATTTTCTCACTCGTATCAATCGAATCTTTAGCCTACGGGTCCTGATTGAGTTTGTGCGCTGGCCGAAGCTATGATTTAGCAACTCTTTCTGTTTTGGCGTTCTCAACTATGCACTTTCAATGCGTTACTTGATTGGCCGGTTATGTCGCTATTCCCGGTAACAACAAAATTCCCATGGTATTATATTACTCGTGTGCTATTATGTGGTAGGATGCATGCAAACCATGATATTTCGCTGTTACCAAGATGTAAGGCCTACAGTTGATAATGCAGGTGGGAGGTTCTAGATGCAGATTTGCCATTATATCATGAACAGGGCTTAAACTAGTGTGGCACCCGCGTATGATAATGTAGTGAGGGTGCTCTACTCCTTCTGAGATAACTGCCCAGACACATGAGTTGCAATCATTTATGAACCAAAAACAGCAAGTGAGCGACCTTCACAATGGAATCCATACCCTCTTAAAAAGCCTCAGAAATTCGAGAGACTAGTTCCGAGCAATTAAGAGACTGGGAACCAACCTATAACCTCAGGGTTTTAAATGAAATATCCTGTTCCGTCGATATCTTAGGCTCCAGCGTTTTGCGAAGATTCAGGTTACTGTGCTCATTGGCGCTACAATGGGCTTATACAGTTCCGCCCAATTGTTTTTCTTTACTCCTTTACAGTGTGGCAAATTCACCTTATACAGTAGTTCCGGCAAAATCAATGTGTTCACTTTAGCTTTCCCTTAGTAATCTTTGGCTCCATTCCGACTCCCACGAGAACTTACTGTGGTCACAGCTATCATAAAATCCATGCCACATTGCGTTTTTGTCGCTACTCCAAACTTTTAGATAATTAGATAAGAGCTCTGGAAATCAATTCTCTATAATATTTATCAAAGTTGCCCCATTCGGGTGCAAAATGTGTAGGGCGAGTGTCAGAGTGAGAGATCCATTGTAGCACAACCCTCCGTCCGCCGCATAAGGTACAAATCCTAATATCATACGGAACAGATTTAAAGAACCAAGTATTTAGCCTCATACAGCTGCTGGAGACCTCCCAGCACGGATTCGTGAAAGTGCGATACACCCGGAATGGGAAATCCAAACGTTTTCTCGTATTTACTAATACTGGTACCTGCTCCCAAGTGATTAACTATACTAACTTCCCTTAATTTGAGCTCTCTTTATCTGACCTACTAGCAGCTGTCTGTATGTCACTCTCTCATTCATTCTTCCCCCTTTCACAGATACAAAGGTAGAAACTAGGCAAAGAACCGTTGCTAAAATCAGAATGAATCCTACTCTAGAGAGCGAGAAAGTCATCAAAAACCTCTCTCATCCTCTCTTTTCACCCCCTTTTATCCCTTCTACTACTACTAAGCTTGCCTGGATACCCCACCCTCCTCGTTCAAACCAACTAATAGAGCCTAACCAGCACACCTCTCTCTCCCTTTTTACCCCCGACACAGTTCCTGTGACTCAGGCTGATTCCGTCCCCTATTGGTTGAGCTCAGGTCCAAAGCCTCTAGCGCTGCTTCATTTCTTCGGGGTTGAGCGCCCTATGCCACCTCCTGCCGAAACCGCCCCCTCAAGCAAACATCCTGTAGTCGGCCCAGTCCCAGTTACCTTAGGGTTGTTTCCAGACACCTATCACAGCAGGCAGAAGAGTCCACTCGTCCTTTTGATTCACGCTTCCAGGAACCCTCTTCGTACCGATCAGGAGGATATTCCTAAGGTTCTTACAACTAACACAAGTAGATCTCACTTCTCTATTTCCTCTTTAGAACAATGCACCATAGTCTGCTAATCCCCACTACCCCCGCCCCACTGCAGCTCAAGAGTGTCCCTCTTATTTGCCCTGGGGGGGTCATCCACTCCTGGGACAAAACCGGCCTCTCCCACTGCCACCTTAGCATCCTAGAACAACTCGAAGCCCACGACATCCTCGCAAGAACTAGATACAACCTGGGCGAACTATGCGCAAAAGAGGTCAGAGTTCTTCTCCCCACTGTTGCTTGCTCAAAGGTTTGTTGGGGTTGTGGGCTCTGGGAGCAATTATGTTCGCCAGAGAAAAAAATGGTATCAGACATTATGGTAGACTCCAGAGATGCCGGGGGTGTAGACAAAGTTTTTTTCGCAGCACCGAGTGCCAAACGGGTATGTTTTAGGGTATATCCCCCTATTTTTGTTGGCTATGGTTGATAAGAAGACATATTGGTCTAGAAAGTTGGTATAAACACTCACCTCATTTGCGTCGCTATGAAGGAGTGCTACTGCTGGGATCCTGACAGGGGCAAGCAAAGGGGATGTCCCTGCTATCCAATAGACACATTCCGTGCTCGGGGGGGGGGGGTAAGAAGCCGTTTGAGCCCTGCGGAATGAGTATGCATTTCAAAGGAGTTCATACGCTCTCACTCGCGAGAATTACTAATAGAAGTGCTGAAAATGATTGAACGCACAAGCTGTATACCGGAGACTTGAGAGAGGGCGAGAGATACTTTAGAACCTTTTTCTATCTGAGTACCGGAGAGACCCACTATTTTTTGCGGTAGATATCATCAGTGAGGAAGATATCAAAAAGGAAAACAGATGAGAACATAATTGCATAGGTGATCACTTGATCAAGCAATGACTTGGGGGAAAGGCGAATAGGATAGGTCGAACCCTGTCAGCAAGTAAACCGTACCTAGAGAAAGCTGACCAGCTTTGTCGTACTCAATGACGTTGTAGAAAGTACTGTACAGTATGACACCTATATTTCAACAAGTTATAGCTTGTTTTTTTCCCTCTCTTTCTCTCTCCAGTGATGCCAAAGCGCCTGCTTTTGACACATCTTCAAAATATACAACGTACGGTTCTTTCTGTGATTACAGTAAAAACTAGAAGATGGTGAGCTAGTGGAGTTATTGCCATCCTAGGTTCCGTGGTATCATATGTAGAACTCAAAAAAAAAAAAAAAAAAAAAAAGGCTACACCATGAATACCTGTATGATATACTAGTAATATTATGATAGACAAAATTGGCTTGAAATTCAGCCCTGCCCCGAAAAATCCATTCCTTGCGCTATATATTATACCGAAGGGTTCGAACTTATTCTACTATAGTCAAAGAGAGTCTGCGGTAAAATATATTCAAGCTAGCAGCAGCCCTAAGAGCCGCCCCTCAGAGAGGGTCACCAATTCCCGAAAATATCCGGGCCAAGCCTCCGAGAACCAAGCTCAAATCTTTCTTCGGGCCCTGGCAGCAAACAAGTCCTAGTTGTAGTCAGAAATTCCCTTCTCCGGAAAGTGGGCCAGGGACGCACGGTCCCTCTTTTCCCCCTCAGAGAGAGAGAGAGAGAGGAAAAAACAAAAACCGTTAGACCCCACTAAGAAAGGAATGCCCAATGACATGCATACGATTCAATTATTCAAGTCTTTACCGTACCGATACCAAGACCTTCCTTTCATTGGACGTTATTTACGATACCTTGCGCCTACTGGACGGTACGATAAACCAAACACTTCTAAGTAATTTGTATCTTCCAAATTGCCGGACCCTGCAATGGGTTAATCTAGGAGCTGAGAGTCTACACGAGTAGGGTACTCGAATATATGCCACTGTCAACACTGATAAGTCACGATACTGTAAATAGGTTCAAACAAACGCTATTGTATTCAATTAATTCAACCTTTAAACATCAATAGTATTCACCACGCTAGTCCCCGACGCATTTAATGAATGATTTCTTTGGTTAAGAAATACATTAAGGGATTCAAGCAGGAAAAAAGGAGAAAATGAAATCCGTTACCCTATATCTGCCGTTCGTTCATCACCTTATCAACCGAAAGACAGGAAGAAAAAAAGTACATGAAAAAAACGAAAGAAACTTTTTTATTTGAAGAAGGAAAAGTAAACCATTAAGATCAGTCAACCTCCTCCATCGAGCTCTCAGGGGCCGCTGAAGATTCGGCGGCCGGAGCTGCCTCAGCCTCAGCCTCCTCCTCCTCCTCCTCCTCATCCTTCTCCTCAATTTGGAGACCAAGCGAGATGAGGCGGTTGACGCGCTGAGCAAAGGCATTGGGCTCCTCGAGGGTGAAGCCAGAAGTCAACATCGCAGTCTCGTATAAGAGGGTGGCAATGCTAGCGACAGCCTTGGAGCCACCTTCCTCCTCAGCCTTGTCCTTCAAGGCCTTAATAATAGGTGATTTAGGAGAAATTTCGAAGGTCTTCTTGGAAGCCATGTATGAGCTCATTGAAGTATCTAGGTCGATTAAAGTCAGAGCATGTCAAGAGTAAACACCGAAAGGATTCGAGCTTACCGCGCAGAGCCTGCGACTTCATGATACGCTCCATATTGGCAGACCAGCCAAACTGACCAGTACGGATGGCAGCAGGGGCGTCAACTAACTTGTGAGAAACAACGACCTTCTCGACCTTCTCACCGAGAACCTCCTTGAGAGTCTTAGCCAATCCCTCGAAGGCCTTCTCCTCCTCCTCACGCTGCTTCTTCTCCTCTTCGGTCTCCTCAAGCTCGAAGTCCTTGGTAATATCAACCAATTTCTTGCCATCAAATTCCTTGAGTTGAGTCATAGCGTACTCATCAATGGGGTCGACCAAGAAGAGAACCTCGAAGTCCTTGGCTTTAAGAGCGTCCAAGAAGGGAGACTTGGAAACTGCCTTCAAAGACTCACCAGTGATGTAGTACATCTGTTTTTGATGCTCAGGCATGCGGGTAACGTAGTCATTCAAAGAGGTGGCATCATCCCCGCTCTTAGTAGAGTTGAAGCGGAGAAGCTTAGCAAGGGCAGGGCGGTTTTGAGCATCCTCGTGAATCCCAAGCTTAATGTTTTTGCTAAAGGCAGTGTAGAACTTGTCGAACTGCTCGCGGTCCTCGGAGATCTCGTTGAACATTTCAAGAGTCTTCTTGACAATGTTTTTCTTGATAACCTTCAAGATCTTGTTCTGTTGGAGAGTCTCGCGAGACAAGTTGAGTGGGAGATCTTCAGAATCGACAACTCCCTTGATGAAACCAAGCCATTCCGGAATCAAATCAGTACAGTCGTCAGTAATGAATACACGGCGGACGTAAAGCTTGATGTTGTTCTTGGAGCGTTTGGTCTCGAACAGGTCGAAAGGAGCACGCTTAGGAACGAAAAGGATGGCACGGAACTCAAGTTGACCCTCAACCGAGAAATGCTTGACAGCAAGATGATCTTCCCAGTCGTTGGATAAAGACTTGTAGAAGCTGGCATATTCCTCAGTAGTGATGTCGGAGGGATTACGAGTCCAGATGGGTTTTGTCTTGTTCAACTCCTCCTCTTCTTCCTTGGTCTCCTTCACCTTCTTGGTTTTCTTCTCCTTTTTTTCTTCTTCTTCATCAACCTGCGTGAATGTTAGGATATATATAAACAATAACATGGAGCAATTAAACAAACCTCTTCGATCTTGGGCTTCTTGTCATCGCCCTCCTCTGTCTTCTCTCCCTCCTCGTCCTCATCAGGAACCTCCCTCTCAACCTCCTTGGTAATGTGGAGGAAGATGGGGTATGAAATGAACTCGGAATGCTTCTTCACAATCTCCTTAATCTTGGACTCCTCGAGATACTCTTGGAGACCATCCTTAATGTGAAGTACGATCTTAGTACCACGCTTAATTCTCTCCCCGGACTCATCCAGTTTGATAGTAAAGGAGCCACCAGCAGCAGACTCCCAAATGTATTGTTCTAGGATTGGGTTAGCTATTGGAGAAAAAAACGCTAAAGCACCAAGTGAGGAGCTAACCATCTTCGTTCGACTTGGTAACAACCTCAACTTTGTCGGCAACAAGATATGCAGAGTAGAAACCAACACCAAATTGACCAATCATAGAGATATCAGCACCTGCGGACAGGGCCTCCATGAATTGCTTGGTGCCAGATCGGGCAATGGTACCAAGATTGTTCACCAAATCGGACTTGGTGAAGCCGATACCGGTATCGAGACTGGATATTCAAAATGTCAATCAGCAAAACTGAAGAAGCTTCTATAAATATTAGGGAGCATGCATTGTAAGAGTCTTAGCCTCCTTGTTAGGAATAATGTGTATTTTCAGATCCTTCTCCTCATCCAAGGCACTTGGGTCAGAGAGAGAAATGTAGCGAATCTTGTCCAAAGCGTCCGAGGCATTGGAGATCAATTCTCGGAGGAAAATCTCTAAATTAAAAGGTAAGTTTATAAAAAACAGGGAGAATCCAGACTCGAAATCCGTACCTTTATTTGAGTATACAGTATTGATAATGAGGGAGAGCAACTGAGAGATCTCAGCTTGGAATTCGAAAGTTTCAGCCATGGCAATGGTTGTTTGCTATCTGCGGATAGATACCAAGTTAGCTTAGCATATTAAAAAAAAACATTCAAGGAAAACAGGCAGATGGATCTCCGGCCATGCCCATACAAAGCAGCAAGATGCCCATCGAGAAGAAGCAAATAAATTGGATAAGGCAAAGAGTGCGGGGTGAGTAATAGCATACCTTCTCGGGTCTATGAATCTCTAAAGGTGCAAGGAAATAGAGAGGCGAATGAGGAGATGCGAGAGAGATTGATTGGGCTCTGAGAAAAGTCGGGAGTGTTTTTCTAATCGATGAATATCCTGAGGGAGAGGGAGGGAGAGGAGAGAAGTTGGGAGAAGCAGTGGTGAATTTAGAGGGGGAGTCCTGGTGCCAAGACTCGTGGGCACCGCACATTCTAGTAGTTTCCACACCTCCAACAAAGCCGCAAAGACGGGGTACAGGGGATAGCCCCGCCAAATAAAGCCCCGCGGCAAAGAAACTCAAAGAACCAGAGAAGGTGCTGGAATTGCTCTGATTGGAGCGGCTCTCCACTCTTCCCCTGATCGGGCAAAATTTCGTCTCAATTTGTGAGATCCATTCGCTGTTCAAAGTTTCTACAAAATCCGGTTTCCGACCATTTATTGCGAGGCTTTTCAGCCTCATAAACTTAATACCACTGCCAGGCACTACTTGTAGTACCATACCAGCAGTGTTCGTGCCAGTGCTAGAGTCTACCACCCCCCGCCCAACCTCTACAAGTTTCTATAAGTTTCTAAAACCTCTATGCGTGGCCAGCTCTCTAACGACTCAGAACCCAGGCAGCAATGGAGGAGTGCCGCCTGATAGCAGCCTTATAATCTATAATCCTCCCATTTTCGGAAGGCGCCAAAAGGCTATGGATACCGATAGTTATTCCAGAGCAACTGAATGCCCAAAGTTGAACCTTGCGGATTTGGCCAGTGGCAGGCATCCTACCGGTACTGTAACTCCATCATCACCATCATTCTCGTTCTCTAATTAGTTTCTCCGCCACAATAACCCTCCCCCACCAATACACCAGGTTCTGCCGTTTACGGTGCAATCCTCCATCCCTTCAAGTACTCGGGTAGTATAGTTCCGTGACACATTTGATGGCCGGTCACATATTTGACATCAGATGTAATATTTTTCGTAGGTCTACGACACAACAAGAAGTTATTCAACCACGGACACTCGCAGCCCTGTGAAAAAATTGGCTATTGTAACAACCATATCAAGGTGTGAGAAAGATATTGTAGTTTTGAAACTTGTGTGAGCTCCTAAAATCCAAGATTTCCAAAAATAAGTACCGTTTTATATAGCTGCCATATAAGTTTCAAGAACTAGATTTCCAAACCAATCTACACAAGTGATTCCATAGCAGGAGATCCTCAGCAGTTTGGATAGAAACCTGGAATGCCCCGAAGGGTCTATTAGACATCTCGATTATGTAAGGTCTGGAGGGTGGGTCTTTCGTCAGCTTCAATAACATTTATTACTATAATATGTACTATACGTAAAGAACTACCACCGACCTGGCATTCACCTACCGGTAGACCGCACCACAGCGGAGCAAGCCGACGATATTCAACTTCAGCTATTGATGGAACATTAAGTCAAAATGGTATTTTTTTTCCGCCCAATCGTCTCCCACATGTATGGGTGCCTGAGGTACCGGTATACGAACGAGATGGTCTCATGTCTTGCTCAAGATCTGGGTGTGTCTCGTCTGGTGTTCCCTTTAATCTAATTGAAAGTTTCACATACATTGCAAGCATCATAGATACCGGTAGCATTGTTGCTTCTTTTATCGGACGAAATACGAGCAAGGGTGGCCAAAGACCACGGAGTAGCCCAACGGCACAACTTTCAATATTATATGAGCAATGCTCCAGTAATAACATTAGTTTAATCCTTCATAATTGCACTAAGGGCAGCGGGGCTCCGTTTCTGGTACTGCACTCATCCAAGTTCTCCACTTCAGAGCCAAGTTGGGCACAGCGGAACTTGTCCGATGGTCATGTTGCACTACAAATAAACCAACAAGACGGGCTTGGAAGGGTCCTTTAAAGAGGGATAGCACCCACTCCTAGCATTTCCAATGGTCCCAGAACCCCCACCGATATAATCTCTGGAGTCTTGGAAGGATTACACGATTCAGGCTCCTACGGACGTGGTAGCTCCTGACCACAGCGCAACTACTCGTACTAGACCGCAGATATCCGAAGCAACACTATCTTTACTCAAGCCCTTAGATATAGCAGTTGAAATATCATATCAGGTGCTCACCCGAAATCATTGGCCAAATATTTCGAGTGATCTCTTATGATCTTTATGCGATAGGGCGGATGGAAAAACCGCTGGGTATCATTCATCCTACGAGCAAAGTAAAGTTAAAGGTTGGGGTTGTAATAATACGGTAAACCAGAAAGAAGTCTCACAAAAAAATATAGTGAGCCTAGCAACTATTATTGGGATAATTTTGATAAGTAATTGAATAGAAAGTTATCATACTGAGCAGAGCATTTGAAAACTGAGGATATCGGAGGTGGACGCGGAAGTTACAAGTATGATGGAAGAAGAGAGGGTAACTGATAATTCTCGCAAATTTAGCCGTGAGCTGGGATGGTCTTTGGTCTTTTTTTTGTTTTTTTCTCTCTTCAATCCCGGGAGCCTTTTGGCCAGCAGGCACTTTTCTTTCGGAAACCTTCTTTCTTCTGACACAACAGCCTCTCTCGCTTCACCCGCCTCCATCCTCGCCGCTTTCCACCTTTCGCCTCCTTCCCGTAGGTAAATCTGTCACCGTTTTCAACTCCACAGGAAAGATCGTTAACTCTCTTCATTGTTACCCTCGGCAGCCTTTGACCCTGGTGGATTGTTGCATTCTACGATTCCTTCGCCTTATCTTCGTCTTTTCCCTCACCAACATCCTTACGTTTCACACGCCTAACCAACGACGAAACCTCTAAGGACAAAAAAACCCCAGAAATCATCATGTCCGGCGAAGCGTGGCTATACCTTCTGGCAGTACTATTAAATGCTGTCAACCTATTTCTCCAAGTTTTCTTTACCATAATGTTCGTACACATCAAGTTGCTACCCACCTCTTGAGACGATGAGGCTTGTCCTTCCCGTTTGTTGTTCGGACGCTGACGTCTTGGTTGGGTTTAGGTACTCGGACCTTGAATGCGATTACATCAACCCCATCGATCTTTGCAACCGCCTCAACACCTACATCGTTCCCGAAGCTGCTGTCCACGCTTTCCTTACGGCTTTATTCTTAATCAATGGGTACTGGCTTGCTCTACTACTCAATCTACCACTCGTCGTATTTAACGTTAAGAAGTAAGCACTTTCTTTGGCTTTTTTTGTGGCGTTTCTTCCTTTTTCATTTTTCCCTAGGGTCCATGCCCCTATGATGTGGTCGGTCGTCGTTGTGGGGCAGGATTTAGAAGCGTTTTAAACACTCTTTTCTCTTTCAATACTTGGCTAATTTACCGAATAGGATCCTGGACAATGCTCATCTCCTGGATGCTACCGAGATCTTCCGAACATTGAACAAACATAAGAAAGTAAATATCTAGTCTACTACACCCAGCCTCCCATTTATTCGCTAACCAGCTTCACTCTGGATTTTAGGAATCTTTCATTAAACTCGGGTTTCACCTTGTAATGTTCTTCTTTTACCTATACAGCATGATAGTTGCTCTCATCAGAGACGAGACCAACTAAGTTGAATGAGAAGGACTTCTTGCTCAGGCTGTGTGGGATACGTTTCAGCGAAGTCGGGGTTAGGCTGTTGGAGTGTTGGGCTATGTAAGAGGGCGCATTTTATATTAGGGGTCTTGGGATTTTAGTGTGCCGTTTGGCGCAGAGCTGGAGGACTGGTTGGGACCTGGAGACAAGAAAGTGTGTACTGCGTGACATCCTTTCACATTTTATAAGTGGATGGAAGAGTTAGGAGCCATGGTGGCGGTGGCGGTGGTGCTGATTGCTCGCTGGGTGCTTTCCGAGGTTACCGCTACCATACTTATGTATAGATCTTATCCTTTTTTTCATCTTTTCTTTCTTTCATCTTTTCAGCTATTGTTCTTGGTTCTCTTTCCAGCCCTGGTATTTCATTTTCCCCTCCCTTTTTTCCTTCTGTTCCCCATTCTGTTATCGAGCGATCCTTTTTCTCATTCATTTCTTTGATTTCCCCGTCTTCAAGATTTCTGTGCGGTTTGCATCGAGGTAAGGAGTGGTTTTTCATGATACTCACGGGATTCGGATGGAATGGTTTTCGCTTTTGTTCCCATTTTCTTTCCACTCATTTTTTGGGTCGTTTGGGATGGTAATTGGAAGGACGGTGGGTTGGTGCGGGGAAGGACATAATGCTCTGTTATGTACGATGAAAGCATAATTCATAGTTCATATACGATCACTCGCCAAGGTGATAGGCATCGGACCGATCCCCCTGCTGTGAATACAGCGTGCTCGCACTTGAATCCCTAGAGACATAATTCCAGGCTAGGTTTTTTCGCCTATGTTTAGAGCTCCAATGTCCAATTAGTCATTTAGTAACTTTTCGCACAGAGCCGCAGGACCAGGAGTTAGCATGGGATAATGAAATCTCCTAACCTTGAGGAGTCTCTCACCATACGCAAAGAATGGAGGATAATGGACGGCAGGGATTTGTGTCGTGGTGGCTGCTGCAGATCCCCCAAGTGTGGGTACGGTATGATGACTTCTGGCTCGAGCCCGCAGAGTGAGGACCGGTGAACATCAAGTCCTCCAGAGGAGAGTATTTAAAACTTGAGCAAAATGATCGCGGCAGGGATCGAACCTGCAATCTCTTGATTTCGATTGAAGTCGTAGTCAAGCGCCTTGCCATTGGGCCACGCGACCCTCTGTGCAAATAGTAGCCAAAAAATATGATTCACGCGAACGATTTGAACCCCACCACCAATCCCAACCACAACCCAACTCCGCCCCGCCAAAAACAAACAACTAAAAACGCGTCAACCCACCCACCACTGCAACCAAGGACCAAATGTCCGATTCAAACCTACCACCACCACCGGCGTCAACAGAACCAGACCCAGACCCAGCAAAACAGGAGGAAGACAAACAACAGTCAGAAGAGTTAGTGGAAGGCATTCGTGCGACCGCCCTCCGCAATATCTTCACCGCAGCCCTCGATCGTAGCATAAAAACCTGCTCATACGAGAACTTCGCCGCATGCTTCCCGACCCCTGCACAACGCGCGCCGGAAGTTCTCAGGAATGCCTGGGAGCAGATGTGCGGGTTTTGGGAGAGTAGTGCTAAAGTATATGCCCATGCTGCTGCTTCCCCTCACGGAGTGTGTGGGAAAGGAATGGGAGTAGTGGCTAATGCGAAGGGGAGATGTAGAGAGAATACGAAACAATCCTAAAAGAACGAAATGTAGTCTCTGGTCTGAATGCTCTTGACGAATTGACCAAAGAAGCGGAGGAGCGTAGGGCAAAAGCTGCGCCCGGGGAGGTCGCTGTCTCGTATTTACTCCCCTCCCCTCCCCCTTTTGCTCCGCTCTTCTTTTCCTTCCTTCTACGATGATGATGATATGTACTCATCTACAAGATAGCCCATCAACGCTACCACCAGCGACCATTCTCACGGCACAACTCACACCCTTACTGCTGGCTGCGCAGAAGGAAGTTGCGGGCAAGATAGAGGTCGTGCAGGGGAGTAACACCGAGTTGATGGGGAAGATTGAGGCCCAGAGACGGGAGATTGGGGAGTTGGTTAAACTATTGGAGGGAAGGTTGGGCATGCTGGATGGAGCTGTGGAGGTGGTTGTGGCTGGGAGGAAGGAGGTTGCTGGGGAAGAGATTGTGGGGGATTGACTCGATTGAGTGTTGTTTTATGCTTTGATTTTTCTACCGGACTATGCGCATGTACGGTTTCCCCCGTGCGATTGTTTGAGCAGGGGGGAGGTAGGCAGTTAATGATGCCCGTCGTGAGTTCTTGTTCATAGGTTTCCACAGCAGTCTACCGTGGCATTCGCCCACAGAAGAGACGAGGTCTGCGGGATGATACCGGTACAGAAGACATGTGACAATCCCCCATCGCCAAGCTCCTCTCGACAGCTTTAATTCTGAGCCTCATCTCCCCCCCGCTCCTATAAGGTGAATCGATCATTTCATTCCCGCCCCAATGCCGAAACGTAAATTCCCGCCTGTTCGCAGTAACAAGCGAAAGAAGAAGGTACGCACACACCACCACCACTACCAATCCCTCAAACCACGATAGAATACAGTACAGGACAAATCTTAAGCTAATCTCCGGAACCGGCACGGTAGCTCCCAGAGACTTCCGAGGAATTCCTTGACGGTTAGTGAGGTTTTTACATGCGTTATCCTTTCTGGGAACTAATATGTACTAATTATGGGGCGGGAGCTCTAGCTGGTATTGAATTAGAGGAGTCCGGGGATCGGTGGAGGGCTGGTGATAAGGTTAAGGTATGCCGAGTGTGTATCTGTGGTATAGTGATTTGGAAAAGATGGAATTGACATTTGTGGGATGGATGGATGGTGGGTACGCCGCTAGGCTGGGAGGTTTTACTTTCAGGCTATAGAAAGTTATGAGGCGGCGCTGCAGAGGAATTCGAGGTCTTTTGATGCAACTTATAATAGGTAATTGAATTCAATTCACCTACTGGTAGTTAAAAGAGGCCCGATCGCTCACTCGATCACTCTAGAGCACGCTTGTTATACCAGCTAGCGCAGCATCCAAATTTGCTTCCCACTCCTTCAAGCGTAGCCTCGAAATCACTCTTAGAGAAGGCGGTACAAGGCCATCGGGAATGCCTAGTTTTGAATCCCGAGAACCAGGATGCCTTATTGTGAGTGCTTCCTCGAATTCAATCTACCGTAGTTCGGTAATTCCCGCCAAGGGCTGACTGGACACAATAGTAATACGGGGCAAGTACTCTGCAGCCTCGCCGAAGTCCTGGTTGAGTATAAGAACGCACCTGTCGAAGCGCGGTCCCAAGCTTTGGGCTTTCTATGCGAAGCGGTGGAGATCTTTCAGAGATGCCTTCAGGTTCAGGAATCCAAGTGCGCCTCATCTGGCCAAGGGAACGTCAACGGTGCCGGGGATGAAGGAGACACTAACATGGATGTTGACGAGCCTCCAGGCAGACCTGAGAATCCCGCTCCCAGCAGGGGAGGACAGGAGGATGAGCAGATGAGTGAAGGGTCTGGGAGCGACGAAGTACAATGGGTGATCGTGCAGACTCCTGTGACGTTGACTCAAATTCTAGACACGGCACTTGCTCAACTGGAGGCCTGTGCGTCATTGCTCCCACTCTGCGCGGTTGAGAATCTGGGAGGAAAGCCCTTATCCTGGGCGCAGTCCATGGGCGAAGCGCTGCTGTCGTTAAAGATAGTGCCACTATCTCAAGAGACAGGGCGAGAGCAGGAAGCCGCGCTTGCCAGAACCAACTTCGAGGTATCACTCGGAGAAGCTAGCTTTAGAGCAGGCTTGACTGACCTCGCTGGATGGGAAGCAGCTATCCACTTAGCCTTTCCGAATTCCGAAGGTACGACTGAAGGTTTTCAGGAATTGTGCGATAGAGCTGATGCTCACATTCAACTTGCTTCCGTCGCCGTAGAGAAGGCGGAGGAGGGGGGGGGGGGAGCTGTGGCGAATTTGGCTTGGAAGCATTACGCGTTTGCTGCTAAAAGCTTGTCTACGGCGGCCAAGCTTGAGCCAGCCAAGTCCGAGATCCACATTGCGAGAGGGGACGTAGAAATCTTAAGGGCAAAATTGGGTATCCCCGCTGCGGCGAAGAGTAGAGATGTCTTGGCCAAGAACGCGGGCGTTTACTATCGTGGGGCCAAGAGGCTTGAAGGCGATGTGAGGATTAGAATTGAGGCCGCAGTTAAAGAGGCCATGGTGGCGTTCGAGGGCGGGGATGGAGGTGAACTGCTGAAAGGGATTGAAATGGGCTCCGTCGTAAGAGAAGTTGTGGTGGAAGCGGTGGATGAGGGTTTGTTTAGCGCAGAGTGGTTGGCCAGAGTTGGCTTATAAAGGATGCGGTGCTTTATTCATTCATTCCCTCGCATGTACGGCAAAAGTTATGATCTGGGGGTATTCACGATGGTTCGGCCTTCTTGAAGTACCTGCATGGAATGGTATGGCGCACATGACCTTTAGCTGCACCACGAGACATGATAACTCGGTGTGTCTTGATCGAGCGAATGAATAAAAAGGTGTTTCTTTCATGCTACCATGGAGTAGTCTTGACATTGATATTTTTTGAGTTACGGTATCACGAGATTCTATGCACATTCCCCGCCCCCCCCCGCCTCCTCCATGTGTTTTTCGCAACCAATCTCCCCGGGTCAAATATCCCTGTGAACCGATAATCATCATTATGAAAGAATCCCGGGCAGGTTCGGGGCTGGGAGTCCTCCCTCCCTCACTCCAGACCTCGCCTATTCCCCCACCCGTGAGTTGTGTGAGGCCCCCGGCTATCGTCTGCCCGCAGCCTCCCACCTTTTTTAATCTGCAATATGATGCCGGTATCACCAAACACCATTTTTTTCCTATCTCTCTATCTACCGGCATCTTCAACCCATGTCCTTCGCACTCTCTCTCGCTTGGTTCACGCCTCTCACTTCCCTTATTAGGCCAAGAAAACGAGGCTACAAAAACACTTTATCCATAAACACTTTAGGAAGGGCTTTCTCGAGGATTTCACCCCCTTCTACCCGACACCCCCCCTTCACCGCAAATACACCTCCACATCACAATACCTCTCTATCACCGGTGCCGTTGAGTCGGTCACGCGAATCCTTACGATTCAGAGGCTGAGTTGGTTAATGAGAGAGAGGTTCTTAGTGAACCTCTGCATAGAGGCAGAACACCCCCACCCACAGTACTGTACTCGTACATGTATCAACCGGTCCACTATGGAACTGTCAGACTGTCTTACCCACTGCCGCGGAGTACGGTAAACAAGACCCACGCAAAAACAAACCATCATTGATTAGTGTGAATGGGGAAGGGGGGATATTTCTTCTATTTCCCATGGTGTTTCTTGTAATACACCTGTTTTAAACCTCTCTGCGTTCTAGAGGAGAAACGCATTTCGCTGGCCAAAAGCCCGAGAAACCCGAGTCAGAGAAAAGGCAAACCATGAAACCTTGGGGTGAAGTGTCAGGCTAATTGATTTGTTTTACTTCCGGACACACACACTAATTACAGCGCAATGCACACATCCCCCAAGTACTAGTACAACAAGATGTTACTGCTTCAAACAATAACTAAGACAGTTTAGGAAAGAGTCTAGTCAGAGTTACGGAAAAGAAGGATGAAATAGGGAAAAAAAGGTGGGATACGATGGCATTGCGCCAGAAGCCTGGTATTTCTTCTCGCTAAAGGAATTACTTATCCTTGACATATTGCATGTTGGCAACTCGGCGGCCTGTCACTCTAACTTCGGGTTTCCCCCGCTGAGTTGGGGATGGTGACAGTGAATGGCGAGGGTGCCGGTAGCAAATGACCTTTTTTATTGTCACTTCACCTCAGAAGATGGTCATATAACAGCCCAAGACACCCCTATTTCTACTTGGCGTTTGTGTTAATATACCTCCTAGTAAATGCAAGCCCTACGATAGTTCAGCCAATCAATCCCTTAAAGAGATCACCTAATAACTTCTTTATAGTCCACACCTTCCCTCCCTCCCAGCCTGCGATACCTGCCCCACTCCCCCCCTCCAATCCACCCTAAGATCAGAATTAAGTTGCGCCCACCTACACATTCACCACCAGTATTTCTTTGTTGTTGCTACTGCTTTGAAGGTTTAACTCGCCTGCGACAAATACTCGAGTACGGTATCCTGACCGCACTCACAACCCTACCAATAGTTTCCACTTACCCCACAATTCCTTATTTGCTTCTTTACGATACCATATGATACCTACTTTTTTGGGCGGGGGGCAGCATAGCATAATAAGCCGTCCTCAAACCGCTAACCAAAGAAAGGTGCCATTCGGGATCCGCCGTAGGTTGGTGGGATAGCATATAGTTGCTAGGACTTCCCTAAAAGAAACGAATCGAGCTCATTGGGTGGTGAAGAAAGGGTGCGCAGAAACACTTCCGTACTCACTCGCGGGGTACATATTGGGAGTTACACCCAGCCAGCAACCGGCCCACGCTGGGTAACGCCAACGGTCTACTACCACTATTGCTACCGCAATTACTACCGCAACTGCCGTTGTACCCTAACAAGAGTACCACCTACACCAACCAAAACCAACCAAAGCCAAACAATTAGATCTATCAGGAAAGAGGAAGAAGAGAAATGTCAGATGTCAACTGCCCTCAGGCCACCGACGGAGGGCCCAGTCTCCGCACCGCCGGCCTCATCCCCCACTCCGACCCCCTCCAGCAGACCACAACAGAGCACCGCCATTCCAGAAGTTACTACAACGCCTCTATTCCCTCGATCCCCACCAACCCACCTAACTACAATGACATCTCCCTGCCGCCGGCGCGCTTCAAAATATCCCCGCGTGAGGAGGAAGGGAAAGAGCAATTACCAGCCTACAGTTGCTCCCTCTACCGCGAAGCCATATTTGAACAAAAGATGGAACTGAGCAGCCCTTTCGACCGGGCAGGCGTGCGCAGGTGGGCGAAGGTGTACGCGGTCTTACACGGGACACTGCTGAAGCTGCATAAGCCGAAGCGTATCTCGTTTTTTGCGAGCGGGGCGCCAAAGGGGGTGGACGAGCGGGGGGCGGGCGGGGGCAGCAACGAAACGGCGAGCCGGAGGCCAGCGGGGTATTGTCCCGGGGCGCTGATCGGTTGTTATACACTGCAGTTGGCGGAGGTGGGGGTCGCAGCTGATTATAAAAAGTAGGGTGCATACCAATCCCCCGGAGCTGTATATCATTACCACATGCTAACTGTGGGAAACTGAAGGAGGCATTTCGTGATCCGCCTGCGCGCGCAGACAGAGCAATTCCTACTATCTGCGAAAAGAGTGGAGGTATTCCTAGACTGGCTGGATGCGTTAAGCGCAAGTGTAGATCTCTCGCCATCCCTTGAGGAGCGGTCGTTACCGCGGTATCAGACGTTGCCAAGGCGGCGGCGACGGAGACAACCATACCCTCCCACCGCTGCAAGCATAACCACCACCACCGCCACTGCTCCAGCGACACAAGCACCCCTCTCCCCCCGTTCGAGCATTGCCTCACAATCAACAATAGAAACGGACCTCCACTGCATCCTAACCTCTCCACAAACCAGCACTCCCACCCCAACCACCCGTCCCGCACCAATAACGACCACACCCCCCAACAATCGACAGCCCCAAATACCCTCGGGTAAATGGTCCCCCCCATGCATCCTCACCGCTGAAGCAAACATACGCTATGCCCGCCGCTGCATGGCAGTACTCTGTGGCGACTCGCCCAGACAGAGCGACTACGTGGTGCAGGACGGGAAGCGGTACAAAATTGTCTGGGAGAGACGGGAGATGGTGCTCGACGAGAAAATTTGTGCGGCCCTGCCGAGGTATGAGGATGTGGTAGGGCCGGCGTCTTAATGGCCTAATCTTTTTTTTTATGTTTTTTCTACTCACTTTCGTTTGAGCTTCTGGACATGGTATGATACGTGGGGAGTTTTATTTGCTTTTTGCTTGTGTTTTTGGGTGGAGTTTTTTGTTTGTGGAGGGAGTTTTCTGCATTTTTTGTTTTTTAGTTGATGGATGGGGGAGGAAACCAAGGGGTGTGTTAAAGTCGAGTACCGTGCCGGTATACGTATGTGCAAAGTGCCGTCCCTCCCCCGGCCTATGCATCCACCCCAGTATCCATTCAATAGAATACTATCTACAACCCAACACTCCCTGCGCCATTTTATTCACCTCTAAAAATCACACCCCCTCACTCGCCACTTCCCTTTTTTCTTCTTCCTTTTCTCTCTAGCACTTTTCTCATCTTCACGTACGACACTCGAGCACAACACAACTTAATAAAACCTGATTCACCGCCATACCCATCCTATGCTTACATCCAAACATCATACACAACACATCCCTCCCCCCACCATACATACAAACGTACATGCATAAATACATAGATACAAGTAAACAAAAATAAATATTTTTTTTCCCTCTCTCTTCAAAGTTGTTGGTTAACACCAACCTTCGAAAAGAAAAGTAAGAAAAAAAAGAAAGGGTCCGCCGCTAGTTAGGTGATCAAATTTAATGGAAGTGCTAGGATGAATGGATGGATGACTGATGACTGGATGGAGAATGGTGAGTAATAAGAAATGCCGCTGGATGAGATGGGAAAATGAAATATAAAAAACAAGATAAAAGCACCGTACCCGCTCCAAAACAAAGTTATTCCCAAGCTTTTATTTTTATTTTTTCCTTTTTCTGTTTCGCCCGCACCAGCCGAAACATGCCCTCCATTGACCGTTGCCATATCGTGGATCCCTAGGTAGTGAAAAAAAGAGAAAGAAAAAAGGTAGCAAAGAAGGAAAAGACAGAAAAGGGGGAATAAAGGATGGGAACGAGAAAAGATATAATTATAAGATAATAATAGAGGGGAAAGAAAAACTCCCGCTCAGCAGAAGGAAGTGTCAACTATCCCCACCAGACTTCTCCCCCAACTTCCTCTCCGCATCAGCCAGTTTACCCTTCGTATCTTCCAGCTCCTTCTTCAACTGCTTGATATAATCGATGGCCATTTCAACGGTGCTGGCTTTACTCGCCTGTCCCGTGCTCGCATTACCTCCCCCTCCTCCTCCCCCCCCGCCTCCACCTCCACCGCCACCGGTACTACTCTGCCTCTCCCCTCCACCTCCTCCGTCGGAATTACTCCCCCCACCAGAAGAAGGAGCGCTCTTTTGTGGCAACAAAGAGGCGATCTCAGTGAGGGCGTTATTGATTCTGTTTCGACGGCCCTGCTCAGCGATTTTATGTGATGTTCGTTTCGAGGTTAGGTTTGTTGAGAGGTCGGCTGGATAGGAGAGGCCCAATTGCTTGTGCGTGCCCTCAACGATGTTTTGGTAGTTGGATTTTAGGAGGAGGGCGGACGCTTCGGGGGTCATGCCTGTATGAGAGAAATGTGAGGTTAGTGGGGTCTGTCTATAGTGGACTGTGGGATGACGATCGGTAGACGAGAAGAAGGGTTCGCTTTCCCCGTTATGGGAAACGAATAAGATTTAGCAGCGCAGTCTGCAGGAAATCTTCATTTGTAGTAAGAGGTACCAGTACCCGCGCAGGATGCGCAGGCGGTTTGTTTCCTAGAGAAAATTTTCTCCTTCCACACTACGCACCAAGGGGAAGGAAAAGGAGGGGGGGAAAGAGGAATAAGGGTCCACTTTGGAAACTTACCTGAAGGTAATAAAGGTTTGATACTTGGCGAAATCTTGGGTTGTAGCCCAGGACTCGAGCTAACGCTCCCCCGTTTCCCTCCGCGCCCACCAGCCCCACTTTTGCTAACCTTTTGCTTGTTAAGGACACTGCTCGGCGTCTGTATGTTTATCGGACTTTCATGTCTAGACCCCGATGAGACGCTACCGCTTGATGAGGGCACCGGCTTCGATGACGGTGCCCCACTAGCTCCAATAGTGGGCGTTGGTTGATCATCCCCACCAAGACGTGGGGACGCCATCATCGCAGACGCCCCCCCACACCCCGCCTCACCATCACTCCGGGAAACCGGGGGAGCATCGGCCATTACCCTCTCGACATCGCCGTTCAGGAAGTCGGAAGTCTCCATAGCTATTGGTGGGATGTCTTCCGTCGGCAGATTCGTCTTCGTCAACTTCATCAGTGATGCGGGGGTTGCTGGCGCTCCAGGCGTTGTTGATGTGGACGACCCATCGTCCGATCGACCGTTCTGCGGGGATCGAGAATTGCCATTTCGAGGTGGTGGGGGCGCCATCAGGACCTCTGGCAGTGGCTCTGGAGATACTGATTCGTTTGATGAGGCATCTCTGCTAGATTGGAATCCCGCCTGCTCCCGACCCCGGCATTGTGATGCACTTTGCCGAGCGGTCGTGGGGGTTGGGGGCTGTTTCGAAAGTGCATTCGTGAGCTCTGGGGTTACAGCCAAGGGTGCTGGTAACTTCTTCCTCTGCGCTTTCATACTTGGCGACTCCCGAACCACCCGAGCGGGATTGCGAGACGTGGTCGATTTTCGTCGGCCTGTGCTTCCCCGCTTATTAATATTTGGTGAATCAACCAGGTCAATCGGAGATGTCGATTGGGAATGGGTGCGCATCATATGGGGATTGGGCATATGAGTCCTATGAGGGTGAGCATCGAGGGCAGGAGAGGTCAGAGGGCTGAAGTAGCCGGGTATTGCGAATTCAGGAACCTGGTGTACAAAGTTGGTGTCCAGAGGAGTGACCGCAGGTGAAACCAAAGGCGTAAATATCATCTATCAATGTTAGTAACTCAATTAAAGATTGCTAGGATAGGCAAGGGTGTAGAATCACACCTGCTCATCTCTTAAGCCATTATACCTGTCCATCATGATATCCGATTGCGACCCCATATGCGAGCACGGGCCATGTGGAAGGCCTGTCTGAAGGTCGATGCTGGAAGGGGTAGGAGGTATCATCCCACTCGGCTGCATCATGTGTTGGTGAGCTAGCATCTGCGCATGGTGTTGCTGTTGCTGCTGGTGGTGCTGTTGGTGGTGATGGTGATGATGTGAATGCTGCTGCTGCGATGTCTGCAACGAATGCAAATCATGAAACTGCATGCCCAGCATATCCTCCGAACTCAACAAACCCGTTGCATCCAGTGGACCACCTACATCATTTGAATGTCCGTTCGTCCGAAGTTCATCGGCATTTGTAAAGTCGGAGTCCATGGCCGAATGGTCCTCCTGTGCACCGGTGGTGTCGAATGGCGAAGACATGCTCAACTGAATGTTGTTGAAGTCGAATAGGCTTGAAAAGTCCTCAGTAGCATTGTCTCCTGATCCGCCCGAGGTCGGTGAGACCTGGTGGTGGTGAGACCACAGGGAAGTGCCATCGTCGTTCATAATATCGCTCGGTCTTTTGTGAAGACTGAGTCGCTCCTTGTTAGGTTATCGGAGAGTGGTGTTTTTTGAGTGAAGAGGTGGGAGGGAAGTGGCAGGTAAAAAGGTTGGCCGCAGGTGGGGCTAGAAGAGCGGGAAGGGATAGGACAACGGGGAGCGCAGGAGATAAACCCGGATATTTAGAGAAGTGGCAGGCCCGGTGATAGTAGCGTCCTCGGGGAAATGATGGAGAGAAGAGGAAGGGAAAGAAGTAGTTGAGCCCGCGTGTGGGCCGCAGGCGGGTGTTAGGAATAAGCAACTCCGTAGCCGTATCTCTTTCCCTTAGACGGCGAAATATGGGGTTTCCAGCAGAAATCTATTTAAGCCAGGTTTCTTTCTTTCCTTTTTTCCTCTTCCTTTCTTTTTCTTTTCTTTTCTCTTCCTTCTCCCTTCTTCACAAAGGTTACCGTAAATTGACGCTTTGTGAGCAAAGCTTGATAGGCTCGAGTCGAAAAATATTACCTGAAGCGAGGTTCAGAGGGTTCTTAAAGTGAACAAGTAAAAAATAGATATATATATAAAAAAGGCGGGTGTGTATCTCAGACTGTCGATATGGATGTAAAATATTGGCACAAATACCGGTATGTTGCGGCCATTATTTGTACCGCTACCGGTTGCTAAAAAGCGCTGTGCTCGAAGGGATTGTGAGAGGTGAACGGGGGTGGGAGAAAGGTTATGAGAAGAGAGAAAAGACATACAGCCGGGATCGGGTGATTATCAACTGTGATTGGTCAAGTTTTCAACAAAATCTCCCCTCCTAAATGGCTTCGCCCAGGCTTGAAAACTATTCCCCCACCATCACGAAATGGCAACCACTTTACCATTCTCAATCCACAACTTATAAGCCGTTGGTATAGTGCATATATATACCGATAGACCGATACAGTAGACACTGGATAGTTCAGAAATACCTAGACCGGCCTTCTTTCCCCCCTTCCCCCTCATAAGACCATTGGTAAGTTCACACGAGTATATATCATGAACGACAAACAACTTCCTATGATGAAATGTCTTCCGTATAATATATTCCTACCGTGGCCTAGGCCCCGACGCTTCTCCCTTCGTATAGCAGCGGCATTGTTTCCATAGTACTCGCACAGCACTTGATAGCCTTGAACGCACAGCATTCTCATCATCCACCCGTCCATCTCCCCAAACTTGGCTAATCGTGTCTTTTTGCCAGCTTCGGTACCGCAGAAATTCTCCGGAGAGAATTCAGACTAGACAGCCCCCTCCGTGGTGATTCCAGAGGGAAACATTCGGTGTGTGATTGACACGCCGCCCATATGCCCCCTACCGCTATGATTGAAAAGAGGAAAAAGGAAGGAAAGGAAAGGAATAAAGGATTATCGGTGGGAACTTTCCCATCCTGATCGCGTGAGCAGTTTCTTCCTATTCCAAAAGAGAGGGAAGAAGAAAAAAAAGACAAGACCCTACAAGCAATACCGGTATCCTCACCAGCGCCCTCTCATCCATGAAAATTTCCAGATTTGATGATCAAGGGAACCAATCTGATATATTTCTATGGCTCAAAGCCTGTAGATCGTCGCAACTCGCCCCGGGCAAAAAGCGCAGTGCGGTACCCGAAAGCAGGGGGGTGTATTTTGTATTGGCACCCAAATACGCACAGATTCTTTACCATATATTTCTCTTTCATCCCTACTTTCGGGTACTTCGTGCCCAGCAAGTTATCGAAAGAAGCGTGATCTCCGGCTGAGACCACCAGTACGAGTACCCATTGCACTCCAGAAAAATAATGCCACGGTCCCCGCAGCCCATGACCGCCAAGTCTCACGGACGCCAATCGTGGGGGCACACCGCAGGAAAGCCACCGCCCAAAAATATTAAAAGTGGAGTAACTGAACACAGCTGTGCGGTACATAAGGTTTATTCTCTGCACAGTACGATAGAACCTTCTCACTTCCCTTTTTAGCCGATAGTAGACGTCGATAGATGAAGAAGCGGAATGTGACGAAAGATCTGCCTAGCCATAAGGAATCCATAGAGAAGCGAGCCCAGTGGGAGCCCGGAAGGGTCCGATAAATCAAGTGCAATCCTAAATCACTAATTCTTAGCCTACCGTACTCGAGTAGAGGGGGAGGCATGCCTTTCGAACCATCTTCTGTGTTTCTAAAAGCGCAGTTACCGAGGAGCAGCCATTGAGAGCACGTACCACCTCCGAGACCTCCGCACTCACCATATCATACCACACCCGTTGATTCCGCAGTTTCCCTGGGCTCTGTTACTGTAGGGAGACAAGAAAAGAAAAGAAAAAGAGACGGAACAATCCAGGGATTACATGCGAGTCAATAACGACATTGAAACTTCATCGGGAGTGGGGAACAGGCTCGCAAAATCCAATCCCGAACAGCCTCATGTCGCGTTAACACATTCTCGCTTCTCACAAAACTACTGATCTGTCACTAACCAACACCCCTTCGCTGTATTGACTCTTGACCTCTCTTTCGAAAATCCCCATGATCGATTACAAGTCGCTTGACTCTCAAAGCTGACCGCAAAATCCCCCTGTTTTTTTTACCTCATACCCCACGAAAGGACACTTTCCCAGCATTGTGGGAGAGTACATCAATACCCTAGTCGATCAACAGTTGTCGTTCAATCGACCAATAGGATGCTCACATGGCTGGCACTCGCACTACCTATTGGCCAATAAAATCCGACAGGTCTGTATCCAGCAAGCGGGACAGGGGGTTAATCCGACATTTGGGAATCGGGAATGTGTGATGAAAAAATTTAAGGGAGCCAACCAAGAGCAAGCCTGGGGATAATTTGAATGGCTTAAAAGGAATAAGGCAGAGGAGCTAATATCGCAAGTGTAGATTCATAAAAAAAGCTTGACACTAATAAATTTAGTGCCGGTGCTCCCCACTTGCGCAAGATTTCTCGATGATTCAAAGGAGTCTCTCACTAGTTCCGATGTCCTGAAAAGATTCATCCACGACACCAGGGCCTCAAGCAGAAGACGAGAACAACGCCTCACATTCCGGCAGTCTCTGTTGAAATGAAGGAGAAGGGGGGCTTCCTGCTATTCGCAACCTATCTCGGTCTGAGGGCCAAGCTACAGTGCTCCGATGCTCTCCAAGGGGTGTAAAGGTCCTGAACCGAAACTTTTCTCAAGCCCGCTTCCTAATTCAGTAGGGATCGGTGATGACTACTTGACTCAGAAGCGCCTCTATTCATCAGATATCGTGTTTTATTGTTCTTGAATAAGCCAAACGCCTATGGATAATCACGCACAGGAGTACAAGGTCCTGAAAATTTTTGCGTTGCGGATGGATCCTCTTCTCTTGAACCCCCACAGATATTCGAGAAGATCTCTTGTGTTCCTTGCAGTTAAGGGAATCCGTGGGATGTAATTGCTTGGAACATGCCACGACCTGCGGTTATGAAGCCCACCCCCGATTTGGATCACCTGAATTCACTGCAGAACACTCGTGCCAGGAAAGAAGTACCGGTATCATACCCAAAAACAGGGATTCGCAAAAATATACAGGTATACCAAAAAAAATCCGTGAGTATCTGAGCGCCCATGCATACTCCCACACAGACTCTTTTCCGGATACTTCTTCCTGCTACGAGTTCAATAAGGACCTCCTCCTTTTGAAGTACAAGTACTAGGGAGATGTTTTCGTGCAAGGCGGGGATAATTTCTCTGGTTAACTGCCCTGTCTTAGGCGAAACCATTTTCCCTGGTACCGTACATGTAGGTACTCGAGTACTTGTAACCTTTATTGATAGCGCAACCATACTCGAGTAACCCGAGCTAAGACAGGAAAATGATCCAATTGTGGCGTAATGTGACCAAGACTGGTGCTTCCCACAACCCCAGATCCTCGTAGCTAGGACGGGAATCGATCACACTTGATGGAGAAACAGCATATGACCGGAATTGTGATCAAAATACCTTGGCTGATATAAAAAAAAATTCACCCCGGTATTCGTGGGGAAGGGCCGTCAAGCCATCAAGCCATCAAGCCATCAGAAGGTCAGAGTGCTCGTCCCAGGAAAGAAGCACTGTACTATACCTCAAGACAGGGATCAAGGAAAGATATGGTAAGATATCTGTGCTTGTCTGAGGGCCCATACAAAAAAAAATACCCCCCCTTTTTTTCGGTTACCGTACCGATACTCGCAATGATGAAGGGTCTCTAAGAACTGATATTGCATAGCATTAGGGTTTGGCCTTTACGCTTAGAATGCAGTTTGCAATAGTATCATACAGCCGCACTCCGTATCGCAGACGGCCAAAAATCCAGGTCAGGTTTTGGCACAAAGAAACCTAGAACCCACCGAGGTTCGTACGGGACAGCGAGGTTCAACCTGATTGCATTCTTTCTACCTACGACTAACTAAATAGTATGTGAGGTATCCGGACCATCGAGATCCGGGACAGCTGGGTGTGACTGTAGTTGTTTTAAAAAAAGACGCTTCGACATTAGGAGTACTTCTTGGTTAGGACAAATACCAGAGGCCCGTTCAACGAAGGTCCATCCTGCAATGACACACCTTAATTTCCTTTCAGTCAAACTGCGGTACCAATAACGCCATGAACGGTAATAATCCAACAACTGTGTGCAAGTACAACGCCGTACACAGGTATGGGAGTGCTCTGGTTGGTAATGACCTCGGAGATGCCTGATTGGTCGTCAGGCCAATGCTGCGCGGCTGCCGCGGATCCTGTTAACAGTTGTCGAGCACTCAGTGACTTTTGTGGAACGTTTCATGTTTTTTGAGCGGGGAAATGAGCAAGGGACTGGTTCCCTCCAAAACCCAGGCCCTGAAAGATGAGAGTAACGGGGTTGGGATTTGGGCCAAGTCATGTAAGGGACGGGTAGACTAGCCGCACCTAAACGTTTGGATTTTGAGTGCCGCGAGATGATAAGGATAGGGGAATCAGAGATTTTCTTCCAAGCAACTATTTTGGGAATACCTTAGAATTAAGACTCCGTACTCCCCTGGCCCGCAATCCCGTAAATGCCGCGGTCCCGTACGATAAGGACGCCTGAGAGTACTCGAGTGCTCTATAAAAAAAGAGTCGGTGTCCCAGTACCCCTGAGCGATCAGGGTGCGTGGCCTGCCAGGGTTCGGCAGCTTTTGTGCTTGCAATTCCTAGAGGCGTTCAACGGATGGGGGGGGAATATCGAACCATGGGGGATGTAAGCTGGACTGTCTAGCTCCGAGTTGATACGATGGAAATCATCATTGATGTGAAAGAGTAAAGGAAAAGGGGGAGGCCCTTATGTGGCTGAGGTTGATGGACTAGTATCATATCAACCGATCATTGCAACTGCCTCCTCAGTAAGAAGGGCCTCACCGCTATCATAGGAAGTCACTCGCATAATGAGTCTATTTTACTGGCATAGCGCTAAAGATTGGAAGGCTAACATAACTCACAAATTCCGGAGCCAGGGAGCCTTACCAGCAATACTACCCAAGACCGCCAGAGGATTTGGCATCTAGACCTGATCATAGAGAGAGAGAAGTAGATGTACGAGACTCGGACAAATCTGGGGAAAAAATACCCTTCTAGAAGTGCAAGTGTCGGAGGTCGCACGATAGAGGCAGGGGTCGAAGCACAAAGTAATGGGACTGATCAATGAAAGAAGTAGAAGAATAGTTGCTGTCTTGCTTGTTCGTCTATGGACGCGCCTAAGACAGCCGTACTTATAGCAGTGCGTAACATGAATGTACATCAATATGACAGCGGTCATTTCCCAGATCCTTGTGTCCTAAGCGGGCAAGAAACTGGCCGAACACTTCCACATCTGCCATCCTACTGAGGTGGTATTCCCCGACACAAGTATGCAAGTAGAGTCGTTGAACGGTATGGCGAGGGAGTGAGTGGAATTGGGTGGTATCACGAGTAACTAAGAACAGCTTGTATTGCTTAAAGAACAATAAGAAGGATGTTGAGCGATGAGAAAAGGAAGAAAGAAAAGGAAGAAAGAAAAGGAAGAAAGAAAAGGAAGAAAGAAAAGGAAGAAAGAAAGAAAATGGTGTAGAAGTAGGAGTGGAGACAGGGGTGACGGAAGGGGTCACGAGGTGTCACTCGTGACCTCAGGGCCAGAGAATGTTGCAAATAGTGGTTGTAACGGAAATGATTTACGGTTGGGATTCTACGCAGTAGAGTGGAATCGCTTCAATGGAGATGAAGATCGTTGATTGATTGTGTTGAGTTGATAAAAGGAAAGTTAGGAGGAAAATTGTGTACAGGAGCAAAGGTTGTGTCATAAGAGAAGACAGGAAGAAAGGTAGAAACAAGGGGGTGGAAACAAAAATACAGGCTGACGCGTCCTCTCACTAGTGCGTACGTATACCACTGCGGCCACTGCGGGCAGAGAGAGCTGGCACATCCCGCACCAAGTGCGGCCATAGAACTGCAGTTTTCAACAGAGAATCTGAGAGAACGACCATGACCACAATTTCCAACAGAGTACGGGGGGGGGGGTCTATCTATGGACTTCAGTATAGGCTGGTAATAGGAATAAAAATTACACTTAAAGAAAGATTGTAATGTGTAGAGAGTGCACTGGAACTATAATTCCGAGTCCGCCGCAATACCACTTAACTGAGCAGAGACATACCGACCCGGAGTGTCAGCAATTCTCAGGAGCGATCCCTCTGAACAAGTCCCACGGAATGCTTGAATACCTGGTCCTCATTCAACCCAAAATAGCCCAAGGAAATGATCTGAAATCCCTGAACCACAGCCTCACCGGGGATGCAAACGCGTTATGGGCGGATTGGACGAACGGCCTCAGGTCAACGGTATCAACGAGCCCGACGACAAAAGGCTGGGCGACCAGGAGCGACTTTCTCCTTCCAGACGCCTACTACATCCATTTCCTGGTAGTGAGTCGAACTTCTAACCCTCCCTGTGAATGGTGTTGGTGACCAGTCCCTTGACTGTTGGGAGAAGAGGACCGGTCGGTAGTGCTTTATATATAATCTTTTCAAGTTTTGACGATAAAAATATTTCCAATGTTTTCTTTTGGCATACTGGGGGAGTGAAACCAAATGATTGATAGCTTCGGCTGGAGGAACAAATTGAGCCAATTATAAGCCTGCCAGTATTGATTGGGCCTAAGTATTCAAGTTCGCACCTCTCCTCAGCTCATTTACCCCGCGACTCGGTCCAGATAAACCCAATGTTCTAAGGTGAGAAAAGGATTTCTACAAGACCAAACTCACCGCGCGCTCCTCCCCAACATAAAGTCTTTCACGCCGGTAATGTTGTGCATGGGGTGCCTCCTAAGAGCTTTCTCAAAGAAATCACCGCACAATACTGCTGCTCCCATTTCAACTGGGGGAGCCACTTGAAGTTCCTTTGCTACTTATCACACCCCGCCTCGTGATTATAGCTAAGGTGGAAGGACTATTTAGGGCAAGAGCACTAGTGGGCTACATAGCTAAAGGGCAGTTCGCAAGTGGCTACCTTTCCCCCCTATACTTCCTAGATCGACCTTAGACGGGGAATCGAACTCCCAACCCTCCCTATAGATGTTAGTAGCGCCAGAGACCCCTCCAGTAGAAAGGCCGTAAGGGGTAGTTGATAATCCACCCCCCCGAGCTTTTGATCGTGAGGGGATAGGTAGGGTGATTTCTTCCCGAAGGCCAGAGGGTATGTCTCTAAGTCACCGGACGTAGACGGAATAACTACTCAAGGCTCCCACACCACTTTGTGATAGTCAGAGCTAGGTAGAGAAAGGGGAAGAATTCATTCTATCAGTCCAGTACTTGAAGCCCTCATAGTTCAGATATGCCCTGCACAGCCAAAGTCCGCATCTAGAAGTGAGGGTTACAATTATGATCCGAAGAATTGCTTGGGCACACTTTCTATATAATACATCCAGCGTCTTTAATATTCCACGGAGAGTCTTATGTTCACAGGAGGAGGCAATCTTGGAGATTATATGCCAGGGGCTATTAATGCCACAGAGGCTTAATCGGAAAATGAAGTATTCGGGAGGCCCACACCATTAAAACGCCATTAACCCCCAGAAAACATAAACCCCGTTTCTCTAGAAAGTTGTATGAGATCAGCAGAAATAATAATTTTCCAGCTTTCAATGACCACTGGGTATTTATCGTGAAGGTTGGAATCGAACGTAAAAACATTCTGTAAATTAGCAAAAAAATGAATCGTACCCCATTGGGGGAATGGCCACATACCAGAAATATCTATATAAAACACATAGAGTAATCGTAAACCGGCGGCCCAGAAGTCTAGGATGAGTCGCAGAATACCCGGACCTCCAACTTTCTTTCTCTATGCACAAAACATCACTCGATTCCCCGGACCAGATAACCATGGCCTCGTGTCACCACTAACTTAGGCTACACATGAATGGACGCCTTATGAGATACCAGACCTACCCATGCCTCCGCTCCAAATTTCGGTTCTCTGCTTTGTCAGTCGCATACTAGTTGAAGATGTAGTATAGCAAGGCGGTGGATGGAAACAATAAGATAGCAATGGGTCTGGATATGTATATGCCAGCAGCTGATGGCATGCAACATGAATACTGACCACTCAAATGAACTCAAACTGGACTATCGTTAAGCCGATCGCAAGAGTCGATTGATTGGTCCTGTATGAATTTTCATTTAAATCTGCTACAAAGTTACTAGTAGAGCTTTGGGAGGCGATGATAGATTCAATTGAATGCTCAAAGTTATTCATGAAGTGTTTGCAAACGGCTGTGCACGGGCATGAAATCACATACCCGGAACCCGGACCGAAAAGTTAACTCCATCAATATACTCGAGTATCCTATTGTGTGATCAACCTCCTCATTATGCCACATCCCCCACCTGGTATGGGGCTATGACAAGAGAGGAAGTCAAAATTTGGGTTGCTGAGGTACCACCAGGTACGCCCGATGAACAGTATACCCCTCGGGGATAGCGGGGGTCACAGCCCACCCGTGTGCCCCCGCCCATCCGAACGGATGTTGATTGGTGGGCTTCGCATGAAGAAACGAGTGGTGATCAGTACAGTACGGCAGCCATAGCTCATCCAATAAACCACTTGAAGGTTTCTTAATTGGGTTTAGCTGTTTGGGTGGGGGCCTGTTCCGGCGGATTGTGAAGCTCTCTAACACCTCTGATCACGAACCGCCTAAGTGCAAGTATAATTTTTTTAACCAATAACCATCAACCACCTCTATAAACCTTACCCGCCCTCAACCTCTTATCGCCTCTATTGTTTCCTAAGCTTATTTCTGACTAGAGGGTCGGCTGTCATCTGGGCAGAGAGCAGAAGCGATAACCGCCAGTGACTTGATGTCACTATCCAGGGAGCTTTAGTGGATGCGAGCTTTTGCTGTAGTATTATAGTTCGTAGAAGTCCAAGAACATTCGAATAGTAGTCTAGCAGCAATAGCAATACTGCATCCAGGTGTGTGTGTCCCATATCAACCCTACGACTACCAATCCAACAAACTATCAGAGCTTATCTCACTCTCCACAACCCCCCCCGGCAGAAGGTTTTTAACTAGACACCAGCCACCGCAGACCCCACACAGCGCCCAATGCCTCAGCCTACCATGTGTGAGACCCACCCCGACACGACAGCCTCATAAATCATTGTCACCACCGCCCCCCCGCGTAAAACTAGGGTGAACAACATTCAGGCATTAGCAAACACCTTCCTCCCCCCACTGGCGCAGAGGGGCCATCTGCCTTAGCCCCTGCCTGAAGACAACTGGTTCACTGAAACCTATGTTGTATCACTGAGGCAACAAACTCTGACCCTGAGCTTGAAGCCATGCTTTCTCGATGCCTAATCGGAAGGCCGGAGGGTCATGCACCATCGCCAGGGGGTTACACGAGATCCATCACAGCATGATAGTATCAAGTCACAGCATAGATTCTTTTTTTGAGCAGGTATGATTTTGGTCTCCCGCTTGCACAAGTACATCGAGAATAATAATACGGGTACATAACCCTCCAAAGGACCAGCACGGGAATTAGCCAGCACATAAGGTCTAGCATCACCCGCAACGACTCGTTCCTCTCGCCTCCAAAAAAATATGTCTGTCTGCCAAAACCCAAACTGCAAAGCACCCTACATAGCTCCAGAGCGCTGCCGTCCCATCCTCCTGCCTGAACGTGGAATATGCCCGCACAAACAAACGCTATCCTATACGTATACTCGAGTATATCCCACCCCGCGCGGGCCGTTGCCCAGAAGTCCCGTCTGTCCCGCTCCACACGAATCGTGAACGAGTCCAAGTTTCACAAACTTTGTGATATACTCGAGGAGCTACCGCCATCCTCTCGGCTCCTCTCCTGATAGAGAGAGGGCTTTAGCACTTCGGCTAAAAATCTCATCCAATTGCCCTCGCGTGGCCATTTCACTCACGGGAGACGGAACGAGGTGCACCAAGGGTAACCTGCGCAGATGGATCTGTGTGTTAGTTGGCTACGGTATACTCGAGTGCTCATGGTACTCATTCACCGGAGTTGTGGTTGTTGGATTACTTGTATCATAGGTTGCTAAGTTCATGCTGACAGGAACGGCAGATACCTGTGGGTACCTCCTAAGCCAGAAAAACATTGAAATTTTGTGCCGCAAATGTCAGTGCTTGAGAGACAGATGACCAAGGAGCTTTTTGAACCATAGCCTCAGTATTCTTTAGTGACGCCAGCGTAAGGTCAACTCGGTCTGAAGTCTACCAGTATGCGAAATCTATCATATTGACAGAACGCTGCTTACTAATCCCTGTCTCAAAAACTGACAGGGGTACAGAGATTTTAATGTTGTGCTGGTCCAGGACACAGTAAAAACTCTTGAAATCCACTGTCGGTATCTCCGCCAGTCCTGTAATCTCCGGATTCGGAGGAAAGAACATCAGAAGGATTGAGCTAGCCATTCCTGACGCTGGATCAGATCAGCCCACTGCACCCGTCCCAGGCAAGGTGCACCCGAACACAGGGGGGGGGGTAATCGCCACGTTGAGGAAAGGCGAAATATCCGTGAAATATCCCTGCTTTTCCCTCCCAATCTTCGAGCACCCGTACTTCTTGGGAACCTCCAACGAGAGTCTCTCTGGCTATCTAAGGCGTGGAAATTTTTATGCCACCCCTGTCAGTGTCTGAGACAGAGATGGCTTAGGCTGTACCCCACTATTCCTCAGCGATGATGTACGCAGAAACAATCACAAACCTAATATTAGCAATGGTCTGAAGTTCGCACATCTGCGAATTTGGAGTGATTGACGAAAGTTCGCTTATTAACCCGTGTCTCAGGATCAAAATTCCCCACCGCCCAAGTAGGAAAGGAGGAGATACGGGCCCAGGGGAAAAGAGCAAAGGGATGCCAGCTCTTGGAAACTTGGAGACACAAGGATTCGTAAACAGCAGGCATGTATGTCTAGCATGTACAAGCACTGCACTGTGCTCAAGTAAGAAACAGCTGCAGGAAGAGGGCCAACCTACCATAGTTTCTCTCGTTCTGGCATTCTTAGGCAGGAGGGAAGCGCAGGGCGGGGCTGTGTAACGTCATTCTGGAGGGGAAATGGTGAGAGATGGTTAGATGGTTGGGAAGGAAGAGGAGAAAACGGTTATGCAAACATTGGGGTGGTTGAGTCAAGCACAGGTTCTGGTTTTTTTTTTATTGCTACGGGGCAGCAGGAGTGATAGATAAGAAGTAGGGGATTGGGTTTTATTCGTACTCTACCAAATATCAGTACCGGTAGAGAGATACTTATAATAATTACTTGTGGTTGGCAAGGAGCACTCGTACTGGAAAACAGAGAGAACTACCGTACTCGAGTACCCGAAAGCGGATTTTTTTCGCAAAGCATATGGCGAAAATCCGTGTGTATCTGAGCGCCGATACTGTACTCGAGTGCGAGAGCAGGGGGGAAGGGGGTTTCTTATCATTATTGTTACTGGGGTTTACGGATAGCGCGGTCGTAAGTAGGCATAATAGGTACACTGCCATTCCGTGTCGGCTATTCCCCACCACCCTTTCCACTTTCTCTCTTGGCTCGACAACCGCGAGTACAGTATGATCCAGTTGAACACCCACTTGATCTCTCGCAATATATCTTGTGAATCCCTATCCTGGGGCTTGTTCTTGTACTTGTATGCTGTGAGTATGATACCTCTGCTGAATTTCACCCATTACACCTGTCTGGGCGCTGTAGCACTCTCCTTTTTTAGCACCGTTTTTCGGGTTGTTCCATGAAAATTTGCGAGGATGCGGGACAGTTCTCGGCTATCATGAGGCCACATGGTTCAGTCTTGTTGTTTGTTTTGCTTCTTTTTTTAAAAAAGAAAAAAAGAAAAGAAAGAAAGTAAGTAAGAGGCGGCCCAGCTGAAAGGCCTCCGATTCCTCGCCTTCTTTCGAAACGCTGGTTCATTCCTTTGTGGGTGTGGAATGGTGGGTGGTGGGATTTGTCAACAACCTGATACGTCTTTCAACGTTTTATGTGATGCCTCATCCCGACATGATATCGTGGGGTGGGGGTCAGGATTGTTATTGTTAGCACTCGTCCGGGAGCCATCCCGTGGAATCCAATTGAAAGTGCAGCCTTCACGAGTCAGAGAAATCGAGAAGAAACGGGGCTGTTTGTCCAAAAATCTCACTGGATAGTGGAGGAGAGGTCGGAGTTTTTCTCGCTGAGGATTTCCTCTTTACACTATCCTGGTGTTCCGATGCCGATGCAGTTGATGTTGTAACTTCACTTAAACTCCTTCACAAGAGTCTCTTCCTCCCATGATAATAGGGGGTTTGATACACTGAACGGTATTCTTCGGATATTGTTTCTATTTCTATCCTGAGGCTAGAGTTCTTTGTGGTTTAAACGGAGCGGTCGAAGATCTGAGCTCGGTCCGTCTCATGGAAGAGATCGGGTAGGTTCGATCTGGCCCTCCCATTCGAGTGTCCATTCACAGCCCCCATGCAATAGGGTTGTAGGTTGCCGGTATGTTTTTTCTTTGTATGATGTATCGTAGTGATATTTTTGTCTCGAGCGCAGCAGCTGCATAATCTGCAGGTAAACCTTTGAGCCCTTTCAGCCAACGAGACTCGGGTGCTTGTAGGATGGTATTTTGCTTTGCTAGAAGTGAACCTCTATTTCCAGATTACCGGGGTTTAACGGGTCAAACATACGATATGATAGCAATAATAATTTTACTTAGGAGATAAATTCGGCTTTGCGGTGTTTTGTCCAAAGGCAACTTGTATTATTGATTCGAAGGATTGAGTTACGGATATTTGGGCCGGAAGTCGAACTGTTAAATACCCTTGGATCATAAAGACGGAGATGATTTCATAGTTGGGATGGGATGTTTGGGTGTTTCGAAAGGCCCTGTCCATGGATATGATTACCAGCGAAGGTTGAAATGGAAAATAGAGGGGGGCACAGTACGAGTACTTACCGTAAGTGGATCAGGGTGGTGGAGAACCCTTGGAAATACCAGGACCGGCATCTTAATTTGGGATACCGGTATGTCAAGAGATGCGGTGGTGGGCTGCATGCACATTTTGCCACGTTTTCCCCGACACGAGGTTGGGGCGGAGCGAGAAGGAGCAAATCACCCCCTGACCCCCTCATAGCGGAGGATCAGATAAAACCTGTTTGACCGATGAAATTTAATGCAACTTAGCCTTGTAGGAATAGGAGCTTTGCCTAAGAGAACACCATTTTTGGAAATACATTTAGATATTATTATTAGTCTCTTATATTATTATGGTTGAAACCCTTAAAGAGAATTAAATTTTGATATAATTATATCCAACTATTCTAGATTTTATCTGAGTATAAAAACTTTAGATTTTGAAAATATTCTAATACATAAATGAGTTTTTGTTTTTTTGTTATATCAATAAATTGATTCAGATAAAAAAACTAGAGTTGATTTATTTTCTTCAAGATAACTATTAATGTTAAAGTTAAACTTGTTTGCTATAATTGAGGTCTTTTTTATAAGCTTATGAGAATTCAAATTTGATCTTGCTAGTGAGAATAATCAATATTTAACAATTATTTTAGTTTAAAATTATACCTATTAGTCAAAAGAATTTATGTAATATGTTTTGCCTTACTGAGTAATCTCGCTAGAAGGAAATACAAGGTTATTTAATATTGATTATAACAAGTTCCTCTTATATCACTATTGACTGCTTACTGCATACTACATACTATCCTATTATTACAATTAGATTTTATTTTCTATAGTATTTTTATTGTATTAAAATTACTTTTATAGTGTAAATTTTAGCAACTAAAGTACTGTTTGACACACAATTCTTATTACTTGGTTGGTCTCAAATACTAAAATTTATTACATGTATACTAAGGCCAGATTAGGTAGCTACAAGCTCTATTTAATCAAAAAATAGCCCTTGCCAGCCTTTTTCAACCTCAAGTGGCTCAGTGATTCTGGTCAGCTTAAATATTCCATTTACTCAAATTATATCAAAATAGCTATTGAATACTGGCAACAAATTTTAGTGTCCCAAACCTCTAAGGGATAGCTTAAAAGTGACTTTTATAGTATAAATTATTGCAACTAAAACTTTTCATATAAGGGTATATTTGTTAAGTACAAAAACATTAGGATATATTTTTATTGTGATATGCCAGATAGGGCAAAAGTATATGTTATTTGCAATATTTATTATTATATATTTATATTATAACAAGTAGAATAGGGCCTCAGACTTACTTTTATTTAAAATTTCTTATAATATTATATTTTAATTGTTCAGTATAATACCTTTCTATATTATATATAAGAATACTTTATTATAATAGATATTTCAGAAAATAACAATTTAAAATTTAAAATAAAGAATTAGTTGTAGAAATTTAAGGCCTTGTTCTGCATATTACAATATAAATACTACAGAAACTCGCCAAACTCGCCATGTAAGCTCCCAGATTGTCACTCACAAATTGGCCAGCATAACGGACATGGTAACAAATCTACACTCCAACTCGCCACAATCCTTACATTCAGGGCTGACAGTATAGTGAGCTTGGTGACTTTTTATGATATATCATGATAAAAGTTGCAAATGGCATATATGCTAAAATAAATTTATAGCATATTTTAGAAATATAGGTGTTCTTTTACACCTCTACAAAATAAATATATATGCCAAGAAAATAGATATCCTGTTATTTTTCTTGTGAAAGTAGGGTTAAAGAAAAAAAATACAGTTACATATTGTAATTGCTAAGATTATAGTCTACTCTTTTGACCAGTAGTGTACAGCATGAACAAGCCTATATCTATTATTTCCTTTTACTAATTCAATCTTATATTCACTATTTATTTTATACAAATAATTTCTAACAAAATCTTTTTATAATATTTTTATAATAGGGTTTTACTTCTTACCCTTAACCTATATACTATGTTCTCATATTTATGCTATAAAAATATATGGTTCTGGCCGTCTATAACGTCCCCCAAGTCTATAGCAACGGGGACGCAGGCTTGGCACACTTTTTAGTCCCACATTAAGGAGCTAGGGCTCTTTCATGTATTTTGTCATAATATATCACGTT
>Ga0307509_10000258_pt1 | contig 86385 bp, 65 predicted proteins | sample 10_EM_MG_FD_202245 | JGI IMG/M metagenome (GOLD analysis project Ga0307509, IMG submission 202245) | Populus trichocarpa ectomycorrhiza microbial communities from riparian zone in the Pacific Northwest, United States - 10_EM | ecosystem: Host-associated > Plants > Roots > Unclassified | place...
TCAATCCTGAAACGCTGAATGCCTACGAGGTCGGCGTGAAAAGCGATTTCTTCGACAATCGCATGCGCGTGAACGTCTCGGCATTCTTCAATAAATACAAGGACATCATCTTCATCAACTCCTCCCCCTCGGCGACCAGCACCCAGAACGTCACGCCGACCAACGCAGGCGACGCCGAAATCCAAGGTGTCGAGGTGGAGCTCACCCTGCGTCCCATCGGCGGCCTGCTGATCGATGCAAGCGCCAGCTGGCTCGATTTCCAGCTCAAGCGCATCGGCGCAGCCGGAGCCACCATCGCCGGAATCACGCTCGACAACGTGGCGCCGTTCAATGCTGAATACAAGGCGAGTGTCGGCATTCAGTACGCGCTCGACTTCGGCGGCGCAGGCACGCTGACACCGCGCATCGACGGTTCGTACCAGGACGAGTTCTTTACCAACATCGACAACAATCCGCTCGGCAAGGTGGATAGCTACACTGTCTACAATGCGCGTCTGACGTGGCGCTCGGTTGACTCAGCTTGGCAAGCCAGCCTCGCGGTGACCAACCTCACCGACGAGTTCTACTACCTGAACAAGCAGCGCCTGCCGACCGGCATCACGACGGGCCAGCCGGCGTTGCCACGACAGTGGGCGGTGAGCTTGCGACGTAACTTCTGATCATCGGCCGGCACCGAGCGCAGACTGAACCGCGGAAGAATCTAGCGTACCGGTGTTCGCTTATTCGCATATGTGGACGAATCATCGATAACTGGCGTGGTTGAGCGATGGCGGACAAGGTAGGCTGATCTGATCAAATGGAATGGGAGGCAGGGATGCCGCGGTTACCTCGCTTGCATGTCGCCGGCGGGATGTATCACGTTGCCCTGGAAAGGGTGATCACGATGAGCCGGAATCATCACGCCGGTGCCGGACATGAGCAAGTGGGATATGCGTCTTGCGCACGATACTCGTATGTCGGGCCGCCGGTGCCGGGTGTTCGTACGTTTTCTGTGCGAGTGATGTACGACGTGATCGGGATGTCGATGCGTTACCTACGAAGGTACGGTCCGGCATCGATCGGAGCGCTTCGTTACCCGGTTCCCCGTCCTGATACCATCAACTGCAAATGCGTGATTGCAAGACCCCCACTCTTGACCGTGACGGTCGCGTCTCTTTGCTGCAAGCAGATCCATCACTCGAGATGCCTTTGCGTGGACAAAGATTTCACACGACAGTGTGTTCTTTTTGCGAAGCTGTTCGGCACGACGCTGGCGGTGGAGTTCGATCAGCGAGACGGCAGTTCGGACGGCGGCGCGGTTCAGATAGCCGCCGAGGCGTGCGAGCTGGGTTAGAAAAGATTGTAGCGAGGGTGGTCGCGATGACGCCGACTGATTCTCGGGAACAAGTCGTTTCAAGATATCAATTTCTAGCGGCGTGAAGGCGAGACTGGCCTTCGCTTTTTTCGTTATACGATTGATCATCGTCAGCCAGAAGATCCGCCAACTCAAGATGCAGAACGTTGCAAGCAGATTGACGGGTCGCTCCGCCGTACGTAGCGTTGATTGTTCAAATTGGCAACCGGATTTGAGGATCTTATGGAACACCTCGATCCTCCAACGCAGCGCGTACCACTGAAGTTTTTCGATCGCCTGTGCTCGCGAGGTGACGGGAAGATTGGTGATCAACTGCCAGTCGATCGGATTGCGACCTCTAGGTTTGCCTCGTTCGGTTGCATGAAGGACAGTCAGCTCAAGTTCCGGATACATGCTCTGTTTACCAATCGGTGGCAACACCCGGATGCGTCGGAACTTCAGTTCAAGTGTCGCTTCGGAAATGTTTCCGCGACGATCGCGTACCTCAATTCGGTGCAGCCATTGCAATCAACCTTGGCCATCTCGGTGGCGATCGTGTGCCCGCCGTCTCCAGCGAGACGATCCACACAGGTTCGCAGCAGAAACTGAGTGCCGGCATCGTGCGACGTGCAGAAAAGTTCGTAGATATCGCTGCCTCGATCACGCACGTCAATCCTGATTACGCAACCGGCCCAGCGGTGGCCGGCCACTCGAGCGCACTCTACACCTGCGCCGGCACGCAAAAATCTTTCATCTAGCCCGCTCTTGCGCGGGAACAACGCGAAGAACTTGCAGGCTCTCCTCACTACACTCCATGCATGCAGCCTCAGCAGACACTCGTGGTGACGAGTGCGGGCGAAGCAGACATAACAGTCCAGGGAGACACACGATGAAATTTCGAACTCTACCGTCGCAGCTAGCCACGGCATGTCTTGCGGTCACGTCGGCCGCAGCAGCGTTGGCTTCGGAGGCGCCGGCCGCAAACTTGGTGGCGCAGGCTGCTGCGGCCGATGCAGGCCAATCGCGACTCGCCTCCGGGGAAGCCTTGGAGGAAATCATCGTCACCGCGCAGAAGCGGTCCGAGCGCATGCTCGAGGTGCCGCTGTCCGTGTCCGTGCTCGACACGGACGAGCTGGCGAGCACCGGTAACGTGCAGTTGAAGGATTACTTTTCGCAGATCCCTGGATTCAGCATTGCGGCGCGAGGCAGCGGGCGAATGGCGCTTATCCTGCGCGGCATCGCGACTGAGAGCGCCGGCAACCCGACGGTGGGCGTGACTATCGACAACGCTCCTTTCGGCTCCTCCGTCTCGACTGCGCCAACGGTGCCGGATATCGATCCTTTCGATCTGGACCACATAGAAGTGCTGCGCGGCCCCCAGGGCACGCTCTATGGCGCCAGCAGCATCGGCGGGCTCGTCAAGTTCGTGACGGTGCGGCCCGATACGCAGCAGTTCTCCAGCCGCGCCGAGTTGACCTCCTCGTCGCTTTCCCATGGCGGCGTGGGCTACGGCGCTCGTGCCGCGGCCAACATGCCGGTGAACGACGATTTCGCGCTGCGCATCAGCGGCTTCCACCGCTACGACGCGGGCTATATCGTGAACGTCGTGGGTCAGAGGCCGGAGGAAGAGTCGAATGACTTGAAAGTGAGCGGCGGTCGCATTGCCGCGCTGTGGAGCATCAGCGATGCCGTCACCCTGCAGACCTCCGCGTTTCTGCAGGACTCCGCGGGCGGCGGCACTGCGGATGTCGACGTCGATTTCAATTATGTACCGGTCTATGGAGATTATCGGCACCAGCGCGCGCCGGGCACCGACGGCTACGACGGCAGCCTGCGCTTCTACGATGCGACGCTCAAAGCAGATCTGGGTTGGGGCAACTTCGAGTCCACCTCGGCGTTCGGGCAATACCGCCTGCGTGGCCCGCAGGATGCAACCGGGACGTTCAGGGGACTGATCAATGCCATCTTTGGCATACCCGGCGCCGGAGCGGCGGTCGACAACAACTCTGACTTCGATCAGTTCTCGCAGGAATTCCGCTTGACATCGCCGGACGATGGGCGCGCATTCCAGTGGTTGTATGGACTGTTCTATCAGGACAGCGATCAGGAGCTGTTCCAGCGGATCCGCGTGATCGATCCCAACACTGGCGCTGCGCTGGGCGCGCCCGCGCTTTTCACGGGCAGGACGCCGTCCACATACAAGGAATATGCGGGCTTCGCCAATATCGACTACTACTTCACGCCGCGCTTCGATGTGCAGGTCGGCGGCCGGGCCTTCAAGAACGAGCAGGACTTCCAGTCGGTGCGCTCTGGGCCGCTGGCCGGCGCGACTACGTTCGCCGCGGGCGACTCCAGCGAGACCTCTTTCACCTACCAGGTGACGCCGCGCTTCAAGATCAGCGATGAGATGAATGTATATGCGCGCGTGGCGAGCGGCTATCGTCCGGGCGGCGCCAACGCCACGCTTGGCGGCGCCGTCATTCCGCCGAAATACGATTCCGACACCACCGTGAACTATGAGCTGGGATTCAAGGGTGAGTTCTTCGACCAGTCGCTGACGCTCGAATCCGCGCTGTACTACATCGACTGGAAGGACATTCAGATCCTCAAGATCGATCAGAGCACCGGCTCGAACTACTTCGACAATGGCGGCACGGCGCGCAGCCAGGGCGCAGAAGTCAGTGCCCAATGGACGTCGGCCGCAGGTCTGCTGGTGCGCGGATCGCTCTCGTACAACGATGCGGAGCTGACCGAGGATCTGGACTCGGGGACCGGTTTCAAGGGCGACCGGCTGCCGTTCTCTTCGGAAAAATCCGGCTCCGTAACCGTGCAGCAGAGCTTCCCGGCGTTCGGGCAGTTATCCGCCTTTGTCGGCGCCACTGGCTCGTACGTCGGCGAGCGGCAGGCCGCTTTCGGCAGAACACCGACCACGCCGCGCTTTGTCCTGCCTGGGTACGGCACCGTGGACTTGCGCACCGGGCTTCGGGGCGACGATTGGGGCGTCACGCTCTACGCGAGGAATGTCGCCGACAAGATGGGATTCGCGAATGCGCAGGCCCGCAACGCCACCACCGGAATCAGCGCTTATGGCGTCAGCCTGATCCAACCGCGGACGATCGGGTTGTCGCTGGACAAAAGCTGGTGACCTGAGACAGAACGGATGCCGGTACTCATGCTAGAGATGGACGATGTGCGCAGCTCATTCCCCTACCTGTCGCAGTGCACCTATCTGAATACTGCGACCGCTGGGCTCGCTGCGCCGGGGCAGGGTGCGGCGGCGGCGGAGTTCTACGATATCGACAAGGCCCAGGGTATCCAGGGTATGGAGCGGTGGCGCGCGAGAGCCGATGCGGCGCGCAAGGAACTCGCAAGCCTGCTCGCCGTGCAAGCTCACAGCGTGCACTTCGTGGGAAGTACGACCGAGGCATTGAACCTGATTGCCCTGAGCTTGCCGTTGTCGAAGGGCGATCGCGTCGTCGTAGCGCAGGATGAGTTTGCGTCTGTGGTGCTTCCCTGGCAGACGCTGCGCGTGCGCGGCGTGGAAGTCGTGCATGTACCGATTCCGCGCGAAGCAGAGCGTTCCGAAGCGCTCGCAGTGGCAGCGGCTGGCGCACGCGTGCTCGCCGTGTCTCACGTGCACTGGCGCACTGGAACCCGAGTGGATCTCGCGCGCCTCAGCGCCGCTTGCGCCAAGCATGGGTGTCGGCTGATCGTCGATGGCGCGCATGCAGTCGGCGCAGTGCCGATCGACGCACGGCAGGTCGATGCGTACTGCGCGCCCGTGTTCAAGTGGCTACTCTCCGGATTCGGGCTGGGTTTCGTGACGCTGAGCGACTCGCTGGCAGCGCAGCTTGAGCCGGCGCTGCGTGGCTACTCCAACGAGCCGCCGAGCCGTTCCCTGAGCTACAGTCATGTCAATTATCCAGGCATCTACGCTTTGCACGCAGCGCTCGTGCACTTGCGGACACTGGGCTGGCAGCACATTCATACTCGCGTTGCGAGCCTGGCGGTCCACACCGCGTTCATGCTCAGGCAGGCGGGCCTCGATGTGCTGACGCCGGAAGGTTCTCACGGCGGTATCGTTTCATTCCGCCACCCGCACAGTGGGGCGCTGGTTCAGGCGCTCGCCCGGCAGTCGATATTCGTCGAAGACGGCGGCGCCCTCGTGCGCGTATCGCCGCACTTCTACAATATGAAAGAAGAGGTCGATCACTTTGTTTCGGCGCTGAAGCGCGTGGCCTGACGATGCACAGAATACCGTGATGGCAACACTCCGCCGCTGGCTGGCCTCTGCGCACATGGATCCCGCAAAGCTCGGCTGGATCACTGGCGAGCTGGGTCTCGCAAGCTACGCCGCGATCTCCTCCATCTACCTGCTCTTCTACGCGACCGAGGTGCTGCACATTACGCCTGTGTGGGCAGGGCTCGCACTCCTGGTTCCGCGCATCTGGAATGTCGTGGCAGACCCCATCGTGGGGTTCGTTTCGGACCGCACACGCACGCGCTTCGGCCGGCGACGGCCGTTCCTCCTGATCGGCGCGCTCGCCTGGGGCGCAGCTTTTTTCCTGTTGTTCAACCTGCCGCGCGCAGAGGGCACGGTCGCGCTGGTCGTGCTGTTCTCTGCCATCTTCCTGCTGAACAACACCGGCCTCGCGATCTACCAAGTGCCGTATCACGCGATGCTGGCCGAGATGACGCGCAATCCCCGCGAGCGCACCAAGCTGGTTGCATATCGCGAAGTGGCGGCGCGCGTGGCGGTGTTGCTGACGTTGTTCAGCGCGCCGCTGATTCTTGCGGCTGCAGTCAACCAGGATGCCGGCTTTCGTTCCATCGGGCTGGTCTTTGCGGCCGTCATTCTCGGCAGCGGCCTGATTGCATTTTTCGCCACCGCCAAAGCGCCGGCGACCGCGGCGGGTCCGCGGCACGCGGGCCTGCGAATCGGTATCGCTCCACTCGTGGAGAACCGGCCGTTCGCCTTCGTTACCTCGTCGTTTCTGTTCGTGAACCTGGGGGACGCGGTGTTCAGCGGCGCGCTCGTGTATTACATCACCGATGTCCTGCAGCGCTCTGCCGCGTTGATCGGCACGCTTTATCCCATCAGCTCCATCGCGGGGATACTCGTGACGCCGCTGTGGACATTAGCGGCGAATCGCTGGGGCAAGGCGAACATGTGTCGCCTCGCGCTCGGTATGAACGCCGCGTGCTGCGCGCTGCCATTGCTGATCCCGCCGGCACACGGTTGGCTCATGTTCCCCTTCATGGCTCTGTACGGTGTGTCCAATTGCGGTGCGCGGCTGCTGCCTTGTGCGATGGTGCCCGATACGGTGGAACTGGATCAGCAGCGCACGGGCGAGCGGCGCGAAGGCGTGATCTTCGGATTGTTCGTCTTCGTGCAGCAGACTGGCTTTGCCGCCGGCGGTTTCGTGCTCAGCGTGCTGCTGACGCTCGCCGGTGTCGGCGGCGCCGGGCAGGGCGCGGACCGGGCTTCCGGCGTGGTCATGGCTTTTGCGGTGGGCTCCGCTGCGCTTTATGGCATGGCCTTTCTGGCGATTCTCGGTTACCGGTTGGACCCGGACGAACTGCAACCGAAGCACACCGTGCGGCCGGCCACCGAGAGGCCAAGATGAGGTCAGCATAATGAGTCTGCGCAAGTGGGTGAACCGCGTCGGCCCGGTCGCGATCCTCTTCTGCATGTGCGCGGTCAATGCGGCAGCGGCTGCCACCACGGAACGATTTTCCGTCGTCGCGAACGCAGAGACCGTCGGCCATCTCGTCGCCACGCTCGATGGCCGCGCTGTCGACATCGACTATGCGGTGAGCAATAACGGCAGAGGCCCGCAGCACAAGGAGCGTCTGATCCTGGGGCCCTCGGGCTTTCCGGTGGAATGGTCCATCGAAGGCGCTTCCGAGATGGGCGGACCTGTCAGCGAGCGCTTCTCTTGGAAAGAGGGCCTCGCGAGTTGGACGAGCCAGGCGGATCGCGGGGCAGTGCCGGCGGCATCGCCGCGGCTCTATGTCGGCAACGACGCAAGTCCATGGGCGTTGGGCCTCTATGCGCGATTGTTGTCCAGGTCGGCGCAGCTCGATGTGCTGCCAAGTGGCCACATGCGCCTGGAAAAGATTCGCCAGGTGAGCGTGGGCGGCGATGCACGTGCCGCGATCAACCTGGACGCGTTTGTGTTGAGCGGAGTCGAGCTGACGCCCCAACTTCTCCTACTCGACAAGCAGCGGCGTCTTTTCGCGGTACTGTCGGATTCGCTCCTCGTGCGCGAAGGCTACGAGAACCAGTACGAATCGCTCCAGGCTCTGGGCGCGAGTCTCACTCTCGAGTTGCTGCAAGCCAGACAGCAGCGCCTCGCGCATAAGTATGAGGCGCCTATCCGCATCCGCAATGTGCGGGTGTTCGATCCTCACACGGCAACGACGACGGAGCCCCTCTCGGTGAGCGTTTTTCGCGGAGAAATCACTACGGTTGCGCCGGAAGCGGCGGCGCCCGCCGGTGCTGACGAAGTCATCATCGACGGCGAGGGCGGCACGCTGGTGGCGGGGCTGCACGACATGCATGCCCACAACTCGCTCTGGAGCGGGTTGTTCTATCTGGCTGCGGGGGTTACCACGGCGCGCGACATGGGCAACACGAACTTCCTGCTGCTGGACCTGATGCAGCGGCTGGATGCCGGGGAGATTCCAGGTCCGCACGTCATTCCATCGGGCTTCATCGAAGGACGCAGCCCGTTTGCCGCGCGGTTCGGTTTTGTCATCGAATCCTTGGAGGAAGGGTTGCGCGATGTGCAGTGGTATGCGGATCGCGGCTATACGCAGATCAAGCTCTACAACTCCATGAATCCAGAATGGGTGAAGCCGCTCGCCACGCACGCGCGCGAACTTGGTTTGCGAACGGTAGGCCACATCCCCGCATTCACCACGCCCGACCGGATGATCGAAGCCGGCTACGGCGAAATCACGCATGTGAACCAACTGATGCTGGGCTGGCTGCTGGCTCCCGAGGAAGATACGCGCACGCCGCTGCGTATCACTGCAATGGCTCGCGCCGCCGATCTCGATCTCGCGAACCCCCGCGTGCGGCGCACGATCGAGCTGATGAAGGCGCGAGGCATCGGTCTGGATACGACGGCCGTGATCGTCGAACGGCTCATGATGAGCCGGGCCGGCGAGGTGGCGGCAGGGGATGCGCCGTATCTCGATCACATGCCCGTGGGTTACCAGCGTTATCGCAAACGCTCGTTCGTCGCATTCAAGGACGAAGTGGAGAAGGTGCAGTACGAAAAAGCCTTCGCCAAGGTGATCGACACGCTGGGGCTGCTGCATCGCGAAGGAATCCGTCTGTGGCCCGGCACCGACGATATTTCCGGATTCACCGTGCATCGCGAACTGGAACTCTACGTGCGCGCGGGGATGACGCCCGGTGAGGCATTGCGGCGCGCGAGCTTCGATTGCGATCAGTATATGTCCCGCGATCAGCAGTACGGCAGCATTGCGCGCGGCAAGCGCGCCGACGTCTTTCTCGTCCCGGGCGATCCCACGCGCGACATCAGCGCGATACGCCAGATTCGCATGGTGATGAAGGGTGGCATCGTTTACTACCCGCAGGAGATCTATGAGTCGCTCGGCATCAGGCCGTTCGCGCCGCCACCTTCGCTGACAGAATCGCCTGCGCGCTAGCCGTCACGCTGCGCACTGAATCTCCGAGAGACCTGCTCATGAATCACGAGCCACCTTCGTTCGATCTGCTGGTCATCAGCGGCGCCGATTCTCGTAAGCTCATGCCCATGGCAGACTGCATCCGCATCGTAGAGAGCGCCATGAAGGTCGTCTCACGCCGCGGCGCGCAGCTCCCGTTGCGCATCAGCGCGAAGATTCCGAACCGGCCGCTGCTGTGCGCCGCGATGCCGGGCTATCTGGAAGAACCCGCAAGTCTCGGCGCCAAGGTGATCGCCGTGAACCCCGCGAACGCGCAACGCGGCCTTTCGTCGCACCTGGGCGTGGTTGTATTGTTCGACGCTCAGAGTGGCATACCGCTTGCAATCATCGACGCGGCGGCGATCACCGGATTGCGCACGGCCGCTGCGAGTGCGGTTGCCACCAACGTGCTCGCGCGTGCCGATGCGGTCGATCTGGCGATCCTGGGGACCGGCGAGCAGGCCGCTGCGCACGTGCGCGCGATGGCCGAGGTCCGCAAGCTTCGGTCGGTGCGCGTCTGGGGCCGATCGTTCGACAAGGCAACAGCCTTCGCAACGCGTGAGGGCGTCGCGCTGGGACTGCCGATCACTGCGCACCCATCAGCGCAGGAAGCAGTGGCAGGGGCGGGCATAGTGTGCACCACGACTTCGTCACGCGAGCCCATTCTCCAAGGCGCGTGGATCGAGCGAGGAACGCACGTCAATCTTGTCGGTGCGAGCAGCCTGGACGCGCGTGAAGTCGATGCAGAACTGGTGATGAAGTCCAGTTACTTCGTGGATTTCATCCCGTCGGCGCTGGCTCAGGCCGGGGAGTTGCAGGGGGTGCTGCCGTTCGGTACAGATGCGCGCGCCCACATCCGCGGGGAGATCGGTCAGGTGTTGAATGGCGCCGTGCCGGGCAGGACGAAGTCGGAGGAAGTGACGGTATATAGGTCGCTGGGCATAGCCGCGCAGGATCTCGCCACGGCGCATGGCATCTATGAGCGTGCGCGACACAGCGGCGTCGGCACGAAGGCGTCTTTGTAGTGCCGCGAGACGGCGAAAGGCGAGTTCACTCGAGGCTTTAATGAAAAATTTCTATCGCGCGTTCAGCGTTACCGCGCTGTTATCCGTGGTCGCGGCTGCGCTCGGTCAAGCGACGTCCGCACCCAGCCCCCAGATCCCGGCTGAACCGCCGCCGGTTATCGCGCGCGTCTCGGAGCATCCCGTCCGATTCGGCGACCTTCCGACACCGCGCCAGTTCGTGACGCGACACAAGACCACGATCCGCGGCAGAACGCTGTCGTACACGGCAACGGCAGGGGAGATCTACATCACGAATGCATCCGGCGAGCCCATCGCCAGCTTCTTCTCGTTTGCTTACGTCAAGGACGAGCCTGTCGATTCCAGGCGGCCGGTGATGTTCGTCTTCAACGGCGGACCGGGCTCCGCATCGATCTGGCTGCACATAGGTATCTTCGGCCCCAAGCGCGTCGTGCTGGATAGCGAAGTCAACCCATCCAACACGCCGCCATTCGGTTTGCAAAGCAATCCTTACAGCGTGCTGGACGTGACGGATCTGGTGTTCATAGACCCTGTCGGGACCGGCTTCAGTCATGCCGTGGGCAACGCGAAGGATCTCGATTTCGCCAGCGTCGATGCGGATGCGGACTCGGTCGCGCGCTTCATCGAACAGTGGCTTTCCAGGAACGGGCGCTGGACCTCGCCGAAGTACGTTGCCGGTGAGAGTTACGGCAGCATTCGCGCTGCTGTCCTGCCTCGCGCGCTCATGGGCGGACCTTTCTACGCCGGGGTCATGCGAGGGATCACGCTCGATGGAATCGTCCTGTTGGGAGTGACCTTGAATGGCAGCGATACGGCGGCGGATGGTCCCGATCCTGCCGCGCTCTCGCTGCCGAGCCTGGCCGTGACGGCCTGGTATCACAACAAGATCGACCGCGCTGGCCGCAACGCCGTCCAACTCTATGACGAAGTGAAGGCGTTTGCCGCGACCGAATACGCTGACGCGCTGCGTCGGCTAAAAAGCGATTCCCTGTCCGAAGCCGATGAGAGGCGCATCGCGGCGAAGCTGGAGGCGTACACCGCGCTGCCGGCGCAGAAGTGGATACGAGCCAGCTTGCGCATTCCCGTGCAGGCATATGCCAAACAGCTGCTCGCCGGGCAGGGGCTGGAGGCCGGTATTTATGACAGTCGCTACACGTTGCCGCTTGCCGCCAGTGGCGCAGATCCAGTCGCCGACGATCCGGCAATGGGACGTTACGTGCCCGGCTTGGTTGCGGCATTCAATGAGATGATGCGCAACGACCTGAAGGTCGACATGGATATTCCCTATACCGCCATTCGTTTCGAGCTGGCGTTCAAGTGGGATTTTGCGCGCACGGGCGTTCCCGAAAGACAGAGCTATGCCGCCGACCTGGCGACGGCGATGCGCCGCACGCCAAAGCTGCGGGTGCTTGTCGCTGCCGGATATTACGACATGCTGACCACTCCCGCCGCTGCAGAGAGCCAGGTCAAGGCAGGGGGGCTGCCCGCGGACCGTGTGACATTCAAGAATTACGAGTCCGGCCACATGCTTTATCTTGGCAACACCGCCGAGAGGTTTGCCGCTGACGTGCGGACGCTGATCGATGGACAACCGCGATGAACCGGATCGGTCGGCTACGCGGGGGCGCCCTTGCGGGCCAACATCTGCATCGGAAAAGCCGTTGTGCTCTTGCTCTCCTCGACTACGATGCTGGATCGCACCTTGTGGACTTGCTTGGTGGCGGTAATGGCGTCGAGGAACACGCGGAAAGACTTCAGATCCCTGGTCCATAGCTTCAGTATGTAGTCGGCCTCGCCGGCCACCATGCTGCATTCGAGAATTTCCTCGGATTGGCGCACGAACTCGTGAAACGCGTCGGATCGTTTGCCCTGCTGGCGCAGAGTGATCAAGACATAGGCCTTCAGGCCCAGCCCGAGGCGGCTCGGATCGAGCAGAGCGACGATGCGGGAAATATAGCCGGCGGTGCGCAGATTCTGCAGCCGCCGCGAACACTGTGACGGCGACAGAGACACCCGTGCCGCGAGCTCCTCCAGCGTCAGATCTCCGTGCTCCTGAACCGTGGCAAGAATGCGGACATCTATGCGATCCAGCTCGGGCATGGTTTTTCCTGCAACGGATTCGATGCAATATTCTTGCATAGGGGATGGCCAATATGTAGTTACAACGCGGGGAACCTGCGAGGCGAACCCCTTAAAATGAGGTAACCCTTCCACCCGGCGACGCACAATGCCCGAAAGCAAGCAGCGCAAGCCGGCGCCCCTTCGCGAGTGGGCGCCAGGAATCTTCGACGCGTTCGACGTTTTCGAGGTGCGCGTTCTGGTGCGCACGGTGGCGGCAATCTTCGTGTGCGCGGCCTCATTGCAGCAGGCCAACGCACAGGACGGAATGCCGGAGGAGCCGCCACCCAAGTTAGCGCCTGTCAACTTGCCTGCGCCGGTGACAACGCAGCACCGGGGCACTTTCGGCGGCAAGCCAGTCGACTATCAGGGCATCGTCGAATCGTTCCCAATCAACGACCGGTCTGGACGTCCGATCGCCGACCTGGTGGCGACCTCTTACATCGCCCAGAACAGCGGGTCGCCGGAGCAGCGTGCTGTCCTCTTCGTTTTCAACGGCGGCCCCATCGTCGCCGCCACGCCGCTGCACATGGGCGCCTTCGGCCCGAAGCGAGTGGCGATACCTGATGACCTGAGCGCCGATCCAGCCAGCTTCCAGGTCGTCGATAACGTCTACGCGCCGCTCGACTGCGCGGACGTCGTCATCTTCGATCCGGCAAGCACCGGTTTCAGCCGCGTGCGGCCGGGGATTGCGCCCGAAACCCAGTTCTCGAATAAAGCGGACGCCTGGCAGCTCACGCAGTTCGTGATCGCGTGGAGCCGCGCCCACGGGCGCGAAGGTGCGCCCAAATATCTGGTCGGGGAGAGTTACGGAACCATGCGCGCGGTGGAAAGCGCCGAGCAGCTCTTGGCCGAGGGAGCGCGTCTCGATGGAATCCTGCTGCTGGGCCAGGCGGTGAACATCGTCGAGTACGTGCAGCGGCCGGGCAACATCATCAGCTATGCCGTCTCGCTGCCGACGCTCGCCGCCATCGGCTGGCACCACAACGTGGTGGCGAGGAAAGGGCGCGGCTTCGAGCGCTTCATTCGCGATGCGCAGGAGTACGCAGCCGGCGAATATTTGCACGTGCTTTTCCAGGGCGACACGGCGCTGCCGTCGCGTCGCATGGCGGTGGCTCGCAAACTTCAGGAATTCACCGGCTTGCCCGCTGAAAATTTTCTCGCCAAGGATCTCAAGGTCGCGAAGACCGCTTATCAGCGCGAGCTGTTTCCCGGAAAAATACTGGACACCAACGATGCCCGCTATGTGACGGCAGTGGACGGGCCGGGGGCTGGCTATGCGTCTCGCTACGGCGCGGCGGCGCGCGACTACCTGCGTACGGAATTGAAGGTTCCTGATATCGGCGAGTACTTCACCGGCGTACCGACGCGCGGCGGTCTGAATGCTTGGGACTGGGGCGATAACAAATCTCCGTTCGGAGACTGGCCGTACGTCGCGCAGCTCAAGGCAGCGATGAGCAAGAATCCAAACTTGCGGTTGTTTGTGGGCAATGGTTACTACGATACACAGACTACGATCGGCGCGATGGACTACATGGTTGCGCAAGGCGGGTTTCCGCGTGACAGGGTGCGGGTTCGCTACTATCAGGGCGGGCACCTCTTCTACACCGTGGAGCAGAGCCTGAAGCAGTTCATGGAAGACGTTCGAGCCATGGTGACGCGGCAGTGGTGAGTGCCGGATGACAGTCGCATGAGCCAATCGTCCAGCAAATTTACGCAGACCGGGCATCAGTCGCGCGTGTTCGACTCGGTTGTCCTCGCGCGTCCCGATGCGTTGCTCGCGCTTATCGACGCGTACCGCACCGATCCTCGCGATTTCAAGATGGACCTCGGCGTCGGCGTCTACCGGGACAAGTGGGGCCGCACGCCGGTACTAGCCTGCGTGAAGGCGGCGGAGAAAATTCTCTGGAATCAGCAGCAGAGCAAGAGCTACTTGGGCGCCGAAGGTAGCTCGGCATTCGTCGAGGCGCTGACACCGTTGGTGTTCGGTGATGCATTGCCGGTCTCACGTTGGCGTCTCTCCGGGCTGCAGACGGTCGGAGGTACGGGCGCGCTCAGGCTGGCCGCCGAGCTGCTGCGCGTCGCTGGCAGACGGCGCATCTGGATCGGCAAGCCGACGTGGCTCAATCACGAGTCCATCTTCCGTGCGGCGGATATCGAAATCCTGCACTACGACTACTTCGATCGCGGATCGCAAAGCGTGCGGGTGGATGCGATGCTCGATGCGCTGGAAGCCGCGCAGCCGGGCGATGCTTTCTTGCTGCATGGAGCCTGTCACAACCCGACAGGCGCCGACCTCGACATCAATGCATGGCGGCAGGTCACTGACCGGGTCGTGAAAAACGGCCTGCTGCCGGTGATCGACATCGCGTATCAAGGTTTCGGCCAGGACACAGACGAGGACGCTGCGGGCCCGCGCTTCTTGCTCGCGCATGCGCCGGCCGCGCTCGTTGCGGTTTCTTGTTCCAAGACCTTCGGCCTGTACCGCGAACGCACCGGGGCCATCTTCAGCGTCACCCAGGACACCGCGCAGCTGGTCGCGGTGCGATCCAATCTGGTGAGCATCAGCCGCGCGATGTACTCGATGCCGCCGGATCACGGTGCCGCCATAGTCAGCACCATTCTGCAGGATCCGGCGCTCACCGCGATCTGGGAGGGTGAGCTTGCCGCGATGCGCGAGCGCATCGCAGGCATCCGCCAGTGTCTGGCGGCAGCCGCGGTCAGCGCCGGATTGAGCGTGAAGGCGATCTCACGCCAGCGCGGGATGTTCTCGCTGCTCGACCTGACGGATGCGCAGGTGGACTGGCTGCGTCAAGAGCACGGTATCTACATGGCGCCCGGTGGACGCATCAACGTTGCGGGCCTCACCGAACAAACGGTCCCCCGCTTGGTCCGGGCGCTGAGCGCTTGCATGACGCTATGAGAGATCTGTACGACAACCCGCTGGGCAGCGACGGTTTCGAGTTCGTCGAGTTCACCAGCACGTCAGCGCCGCCAAACGATCGATGTCATCGGATATTGGATAGTTATCTGGTCGGCTGAGCGCTCTGCCCGTTGACCCAGACGCTGGAACGACGGCCGGAAATCGGCTTCGATTCGTACGATCGCTTTTTCCCGAGTCAGGATACTTTGCCAAGCGGCGGCTTCGGTAACCTGATCGCATTGCCGTTGCAGCGGCAGGCACGCGAGTACGGCAACAGCGTCTTCATCAATGAAAGGCTCCAGCCTTACGAAGATCAGTGGGCGTTTCTAGCCTCGCTGGAAAGGATGCCCTCACGCGTCGCATCTGAATTGATTGCCGATGCAGAAGCTCGCGGTAGAGTACTCAGCGTAAGGATGCCGTTGGCCGATGAAAATAGCGATGAACCTTGGCGCATGTCGCCGTCCAGAAGGACGGAGCCCGAACTTGTCGTCGAGCCGTTGCCTCGACGTATAAAGATTGTTGTTGCTGATGGGATATATATCGATCGCACGGCACTTCCGTCTTCTATGTTTATCCGATTGGCACGTCTTGCGGCGTTCCAGAATCCAGAATTTTATCGAGCACAGGCAATGCGGTTGCCGACGTACGGCAAGCCACGCATTGTGTCATGTGCCTCATTGCATCGAAGCCATGTAGCACTGCCGCGCGGGTGCCTGGACGAGGCGCTCGAACTGCTGCGTTCACACGCCGTCGAGGCCGATATCGCGGATCTTAGAGAAAAAGGCGCCTCACTGACTGCCACTTTCTCGGAACGTTGCGTGCGGAACAAAAAATTGCGGTCGATGCACTGGCGCAGCACGATAGCGGCGTATTGGCCGCGACTACAGCCTTCGGGAAAACCGTTGTAGCCGCTGCGCTTATCGCCTGTCGGAAACGCAGTACGCTCATCTTGGTGCCGCGAGCTTTGAGCTGGTGGCGCGACGATCGAAAGCACGATTCGTGCTGGGGTTATCCGCAACGGTTGCGCGTAAAGATGGGCATCACCCTATCATTTTTATGCAGTGCGGCCCGATACGGCATCGCGTTGATCCGCGCTCTCAAGCCACCCGGCGCGAGGCGATTTGAACCCGCGCCCTTAGCCGAAGGTTTGTTGAGACGTCGCTAGCGGGCTCTTCAACAAACGATGATAGATGTCAGGATGGTGCCGGGCCTCTTGGCGCATTTCGTGCCTCTGGGTGAGCTTCTGAGCTTGCACAAGAAACACGAAAGTCGTTTAGATTCATTATTTTAAGCGGCTCGGCACACAACCTTGCCAAGGTTGAGGTCGAGGGTTCGAGCCCCTTTTCCCGCTCCAGATTCATGCGACCCCGGGCCCTCCAACCCCGGGGTTTTGCGCTTTAGGGGGTAGCATCGGTCGCAGCAAGCGCCGCCGCTGCAGTGCAAGCGATTGGCGTCGTGGCGGAGTGGTTACGCAGCGGTCTGCAAAACCGTTTACCCCGGTTCAATTCCGGGCGACGCCTCCATCCCACACGACGACATCATTTCAGCACCTCGCTCAGCCTCCGCTGCGTCACCGCCGGCACGAATCTGTCAGCGCGATCCGGATGAATGCCAGATCCGAATCACGGATAGATGGCCGTCGCGGCAGTCGGTGTGGCGCATGTCGCAAAGCGCTCGCGCAAACACGAATCCCAGTAGTGCGCAGCGTCCGTCCCACTTACTTTTGAAACGAGGCATTGCAAGTCAGGGTCATTGCCCGCTTGACTTTGCAATGTATGCGTACATTATTATCGATAACTGATACGCAAACGGCATTGGAAAGTGCCGCAGCAAAAATGCAATCAAGTTCGTCCATCCGCCGATGAGAAGTGGGAGGCGAAAGCAGACGATTGCGGAAGTGTGTCCTGAGCTCGTGCACTAGACTGGGGGCCAACACGCTTGGGTTGATTGTCGATGCGCAGCCAGGCGCTTCCGTGGAGATCCGGACGTTTTTTCAGCAGGGAGGCGGCAGCGACGCGAACGCTATCACTACAACTATTAATCCGGGGGATAACCAATGATCATTTGCCGATCGATAGATCGTGCGCCGTGGCCTGTGGCCGTAGCCGTACGAGTGGCGCTGGGACTGATGGCGACCGGCACAGCGCTCGCTCAGGAACCGGGAAATTCTTCCGTGCTGGAGGAAGTGACCGTGACGGCGCAATTCCGTGAACAGAGCGTGCAGGACACGCCGCTCTCCATCACGGCGATCTCCGGGGATACTCTGGAGGCGCGCAGTCAAACCAACATCGCGGAGATCACCAACCAGGCGCCGAACGTCACGCTCAAGCCGCAAGGCGCCGCCTTCGGCCCCGCGCTCGGCGCATCCATTCGCGGGGTCGGCCAGTTCGACTTCAATCCGGCGCTGGAGCCAGGCGTCGGTATCTACGTGGACGATGTGTATTTCGCGACGCTTACCGGTTCCATCATGGATCTGCTCGACCTGGAGCGGGTGGAGATCCTGCGCGGCCCGCAGGGGACGCTCGCCGGCAAGAATTCGATCGGCGGAGCGGTGAAGCTCTTCTCGAAGAAGCCGCAAGGCGAGGGTGGCTATCTCTCGGGCACCTATGGCTCGCGGGATCGTATTGACCTGCGCGGCAGCGCGGATTTTGCGATTCGGGAGAATCTCTTCGCACGCATCTCGGGTGTCAGCAAGAAGCAGCGTGGCTACGTCGAGCAGCGTGACTACGGCTGCGAATTCCCGAATAGCGGCGTGCCGATTCTCGTCTCCGTGGGACAGGATTGCGTGGTCAGCGACAACAGCGACGTGGACTACAGTGCGCTGCGCGCTGCTCTACGTTTCATCGCCAGCGACGATTTGGAGATCAACGCGGCAGTCGACTACACGCACGACGACCGCAACGCGGCGGGTTCCGTTCTGGTCCAGGCGAGTTCGGTGCCCAATCCGAACGTGCAGCCCGTGGCAGGCGCCACCCTGCTGCCTGCATCGGCCTTCGTCGTGCCCTCGGGCTCGTACTACAACTACGCGAGCTACTACAACCCCAGGGGCACGTTCACTACGTTGGCGCCGCCGGCGAATGCCGGCCAGACGACCCCCATGGATGAGACGCGTACAAGCGGCCGCGTGCGCTACCAGGGCTGGGGAGCCTCTGTGAACGCGGACTGGTCGCTGACGCAGGGGCTTGCGCTGAAGTCTGTCAGCGCCTATCGCGAATACGACAGCCGCTTTGGCAACGACAACGACCTCTCGCCCCTCGCCAGTTCGCTGGGTTATGGGGATCTCACGTTCCATTCCTTCAGCCAGGAATTGCGTCTGAACGGTGCGTTGTTTGCCGACGATCGGCTCGAGTACACGCTCGGCGCCTTCTACATGGATCAGAAGTCGGTCTACGCCACGACGCAGGATCTGCGTTACTCGCGCACGGGCCTGACGGCGTTTCAGGGCGATGACCCGGTGAATGCCGATACGACTGCCGTGTTCGCCCACGCCTCCTACAAGGCAACCGACAAGCTCACGTTCAACACCGGCGTTCGCTACACCGACGAACACAAGGACTACACGTTCTCGCGCAAGACGCGAACCGGCGCAGTCTACGCGCCGCTGGCGGCTATCGATGGCCTGAAAACCAACTATGACGGTACCAACGTCGACTACCGTCTGAATGCGCAGTACAGCTGGACGGACAGCCTGATGACCTACGTGCAGTGGGCCACCGGGTTCAAAGGCGGTGGTATCTCACCGCGTCCATTCTCTGCTGCGCAGGCGGTGCCGTTCAATCCGGAGGAGCTGAAGTCCTACGAACTCGGCTTGAAGTCCGATCTGCTCGACGGCCGCATGCGAATCAACGCTTCCGTATTCTTCAGCGACTACAGCGATCTGCAGCTCACGCTGTCTTCATGCCCGCAGTACGGAGTGGGGCTGCCATGTGCGGTGGTGGCGAACGCCGGCGATGCCGAGGTCAAAGGCGCGGAGCTCGAGACCGTGGTGCATGTCATCGATGGCTTGACGTTCGACGCCGCGTACAGCTATCTGGATTTCAAGTACACGCGCATCAATCCCAGTGCAGGCGGCCCGACACGGCCGACGGGCCCTCAGTTCGGTATGCGTCCTGCCTATGTGCCCGAGACAAAGTGGAGCGCTGGCTTGCAGTACGAGATCCTGCTCGGTGCTGTCGGTTCGCTCACGCCACGCGTCGACGTAAGCTACCAGGGCCAGCTATTCACCAATGGCGCCAATGCGCCGACCAATCGGATCGAGGGCTACACGCTCGCGAATGCGCGCCTCACCTGGCGTAACGACAACGGCTCATGGGAAAGCTCGGTCGAGGTGACGAATCTCACGGATGAGTACTACTTCCTCACGCGTTTCGACCAGTTCAACCTGACAGGCATCAGCGACGGTCAGCCGGGCCGCCCGCGCGAGTGGGCGGTGACGGTCAAGCGGAAGTTCTAAATGCTTCGGGCTGCAGCAGTCTGGTGCTGCTGCAGCCCGAAGATCTCGATGCGCGCAGTTTCAGCGTGGCGAGTTACTTCCCGCCCGCGTACAGTTTGGTGAGCCGATAGAGAAACTCGCGCCCTTCCAGCAAGGACTGCACCCGCATGCGCTCGTTCAAGCCGTGCGCGTTCGTGGTCTCGCCGTCCGCGAACAGCCCTGAGACGCCGTAGGTCGGCACGCCCGCCGCAGTCAGGAAGCGCCCGTCCGTCGCGCCTGATGATTGGGCCGGCACGACCGGCACGCCGGGAAACATCTCGCGCGAGAGTTTCTCGATCGGCCCGAGGATCTGCGGCGTCAACGGCGGCGGCGGACCGGCTTTTTCCGGCTCGTCCGTGAATCTCACGGCGACGCCCTTGTCCGCCACGACCTGCAGCAGCGTCTGGCGGATTTCCTCCGGTGCATGGCCGGGGAAGATGCGGCAGTTGACGTTGACCGTCACACGCTGCGGCAAGGCATTGGGTGCATGGCCGCCGTTGATCTGGGTTGCGACGCAGGTCGTGTGCAGCATTCCATTGAGGTTTGGATCTTTCTGCAAGCGCGCAACGGCGGCCGCATCGCCTGTCGCCGCGGCGGCCTTCATGTCAGCGCCCTGGGTTCCACTGACGATGTCGCCGAACTTCGCGAGATAACCGCGGGTCGCGTCGTTGTACTCGACGGGAAAATCGAAGGCCTGCACCTTCGCCAGCGCCTGACCCATCTGATAGATCGCGTTGTCCGGCGTGGGGCGCGAGGAGTGCCCGCCCTGGTTGGTCGTTTCCAGTGTGAAGTCCTGGTACTGCTTCTCGCCGGCCTGGATCGAGTTGTATTGATACCTGCCGGTCTTGCCATCGAACCGTCCGCCACCGCCTTCATTCAGCGCGAAGGCTGCATCCATCAATTGTCGATGTTTTTCGATCAGATGCTTGACGCCGTTGAACGTATTGGGCGTTTCCTCGCCGCAGGTGAGCGCGAGCTTCAGGCCGCGCTTCGGTCGGTAGCCTTCCTGCTTGTAGCGCACCATCGCGTCCGTGAAGATCGCGGCCATCGCTTTGTCGTCGGAGGCGCCGCGGCCGTAGAAGTAGCCATCCTCTTCGACCAGCTTGAACGGATCGCGCACCCAGTCTGCGCGCTTCGCTTCGACAACGTCGATGTGAGCCAGCAGCATGATGGGCTTGGCGCTCGCGTCCGTGCCCGGCAAGAGCGCAATGAGATTGCCATCCTTGGACCGATTCGGTGGCACGATCAGATGCAGATCACTGTCCGGATAGCCGGCCTTCACCAGGTGCGCGCGCATCGCATCGGCCGCCTGCGTGCATGAACCGACCGAGAGCGTCGTGTTGATCTCCAGCAGCTCTTTGTAAAGATCCCGGAAGGCGGGCTCACCTGCACGGGCCTGCTTGGACGCCGCAGTCTGCTTGCTCGCAAGAATGTCGGTGGCATTTGCCGCATTTGCCGCGGCGCATAGGGAGAAGGCGACACTGAGACAGTGGGCGATGCGCATGAGTCACCGTGACGAGTATTCAGGAGGAGGACACGCAGAATAGAATCATGAGCGCGGAAGCGCAATTCGGAACCAGGATCGCTGGTCACTGACCGGCCGAACGGTACAGCGAGGCAAATTTCATGCAATACACCACGTTGGGCGCGACAGGATTGCGCGCCTCGGTCGCCGGCTTCGGCTGCGGCGGCAACAGCCGAATGGGCCTGGGGGCAGGCAAGAGCGACAGCGAAGCGATCGCGCTGGTGCGCGCCGCGCTCGATCTCGGCATCAACTTCTTCGACACCGCCGAAGCGTATGGCAGCGAGGAAGTGCTCGGGCGCGCCCTGGCAGGTGTGCCCAGAGAAGAGGTCATCGTATCCACGAAGAGCCGTATTCTGGACAACGACGGCAATCTGCTGACGAGCAACGCCGTTGTCGCCAACCTGGAGCAATCTCTGACACGCCTCGGCCTTGAACACGTTGACGTGTACCACATGCACGCCGTACAGCCGCAACACTACGAGTACGCGTTGAACGAATTCGTCCCGGCGCTGCTGCGGCAGAAGGATGCGGGCAAGATCGGCCATCTCGGCATTACCGAGACGCCGCCACGCGATCCCGATCAGGCCATGCTGTCGCGCGCACTGCATGACTCGTGCTGGGAGGTGATCATGCTCGCTTACCACCTGATGAATCAGGGGGCACGGCAAACAGTGTTTCCACGCACGCAAGCGCAGGGCGTGGGAACGCTGCTGATGTTCGTCGTGCGCAATATCTTCTCGCGCCCCGGCGTGTTGCAGGCGACCATGAAAGAGCTGGTGGAGCAGGGCGCAGTGCCGCGCGAATTGGCGAATCAGTCGGATCCGCTGGGCTTCCTGATCAACGCGAGCGGCGCCACGAGCCTGACCGACGCAGCATATCGCTTCGCGCGACACACGCCCGGCGCTGACGTGATCCTGTTCGGCACCAGCGATCAGGCGCATCTACGCGCCAACGTGGCCTCGTTGCTCAGGCCGCCGCTGCCGCAAGCCGATTTGGAAAAGCTGCGCGATTGGTTCGGCCGCCTGCACGGCGTCGGACTGGTGTTTCCGGATCAACCGCGTGTTGCGATGTCGTTGCAGTCGGTGTGAGTTTCCCGCGGGCGGACCCGCCGGCGCCGGTCGCCGGCTGGGCAGCTCATTGCACCGCCCCGAACACCCGCTGCAGCAGCCGGCTCGACTGCCCGATCGGGTCTTTGCGAATGGCGAGTTCCTCGGCCGCAATCATCTTGTACAACCCGTCGAGCGTCTGCGCAGTCACGTAATCGTCCAGGCTCGCGCTTTTCGCATCGATCAATCCGAACTGCGCAAGCTTGCCTGCCAACGCATCGTAGCTGCGCGCTGCTCCGACCTTGCTCGTGGCCTGTTTGATGATGGGCTTGAAGCGTTCCGCCAACGTACCTTGAGTCTTCGTGCGGAAATACTGGGTTGCGGAGTCCTCGCCACCGCCGAGTATCGCCTTCGCGTCCGCGACGCTCATCGACTTCACCGCATCGACGAGCAGCGTCCTGGCCTCCGGCACCGCCGCTTCGGCGGCGCGGTTCATCATCACGACCAGTTCATCCGACTTCGCGCCCATGCCAAGGCGGCGCATCATCCTGTCGGCTTTGACGAGTTGCGGCGGCAAGGGAATTTTCACTTGCGGATTGCCGAGAAATCCGTCGGCCTTGCCCAGGCTGCTCACCGCTTTGGTCGCGCCTTGCGAGAGGGCTGTGCGCAAGGCGTTAGTCGCATCCGTCTTGGTGATGTCGGAGAGATCCAGTGCGCTCGCTGCGCCAGCGGCAGCCAGAATGCTGAGCATGAAGATGCAAATCAAGAGGGCCTTTGACACTGGAAGTGACAGAGGCTGGAAGTCGTCAAGATCCCGCGGTTCTAGCAATGCCGTCTGCCTCAGTTGAACGCGTTGTCTGGCAATTCGACTCGTCGTGATTTCGCGGCGGGACAATAGTCTCGTATAGTCCAGGCAGTCAATGTCGCATGGGTTCCCAGCTCGGTGGTGGCGGGCGGGCGGGAAAATTCTTCGTCAAGGGGATTTTTCGCCGGGCTATCCTTTCGCTTATGTCGCGGATCCGGGTGGCTACGAAATCGAACTTTGGTTTGAATAGCAGCGCTGGAGCATTCATGGCAAGAGACATCATTCGAACGACCGACGCCCCATCGTCGCCACCCGCATACAGCCAAGCGGTACGGGCAGCGGGTCTTGTATTCGTCTCAGGCACGGGGCCGCACGATCCGGTGACCGGGAAGATCGTCGGGGACACGATCCAAGAGCAGACCAGGCAGTGCTTGGCGAATGTGTCTGCCATTCTCAAGGCCGCGGGCACTTCGCTCGATCGAGTCGCGAGCGCGACCGTCATCCTGCTTGAGGAATCCGATTTCGCCGGAATGAATGAAGAGTGGGTGAAGTGGTTTCCGGCGAACCCGCCCGCGCGGCAAGGCGCGAAGCTACCTGTTCGAATCCCTGGCATGAGAGTGTCCATCGCGGCCATTGCCGAGGCCTGAGCTTCTATTCAAGTTTCATCTCCATGCGGACCGCGGCTGCCTGCGCCTTGCCGTCGGCACGCTCGGTCGTGATGAAGACTCGCTCGGGATTCAATTCGGCGTGCGCCAGCAACGCATCCTGGACGGCGCGCGCGCGAGCACGGGCCAGTTCGATCAGCGCAGCGTCGTCGGGCTGCAAATGTTCAAGCAGCGAACGCTCAAGAAATTGCCGCTGTGCCTCAAGGTCGGCTCCCGAGTCGACCTTGGAGTCGACCTTGGAGTCGACTTGCTTGTCGGTCTTGGCTTTCGCAGGGTACTCAGGCGCTTTGCCAACCACTTCCCGGTAAGCCTTCTCCAATTGCACAATCTGCTTGCGACGTGCGCGTTCATCCAGCGGTTCAGTGGCGGCTGCATCGGCAGGCAGCTTCGCAATCATTGCCGCGCGCGCCATCGCCTCACCATCGATCGCAGCGAGCGTCGTCAATGGTAGGTTGAGTTTCAACTGCGGCCGCTCGATCAAGGCCTTGGCCAGCTTGTCCAGCTTCTGCGTTTCCGTCGCCGCGAGCGTGGCCGATCCGGGCGCGAAATCGACGTAGGCGAGCTCATCGCCGCCGCCGAACAGAGCCCCCAGCGCTGCAAATGGTGCGGTGACGATCTTGGTCAGCAGCCCCAGCACCGCTTTCCAGACGATGGGGCCGAGGCGGAATTTCGGATCGTCGAGCGTGCCCGACACCGGCAGATTCAGATCGATCACCCCCTGGCGATCTTTGAGCAGCGCCACCGCCAGCTTGAGCGGAATCGGTGCGGCATCCTTCGAATCGGTTTTCGCGCCGAATTCAAGATTGTCGAGCACGATGTGGTGGGTGGCGTCGAGCTTGCGATCGTCGACCTTGTAGTGCAGTTCCGTCGACAGCTTGCCTTTGCTGATGTTGTAGCCGGCGAACTTGCCGGAGTACGGATTGAACGTGGTGAGTTCCATGTTGCGAAAGGCCAATGCCAGGTCGGTGTACTTCGTCGCCGCCAGCACGTTGATCGTACCGGTGATATCCACTGGCGCGTATTTATCGACTTTGCCGGCGAGCTTGACCGTGGCGCGCGAAGCCGGCTTCGAAGACAATCCGGTGACGCTGCCGTTGAGTTGCAGGATGCCAGCGGCGAACGAGGGCTCGATCGAGTAGTCCGCGAAGTTGGCGGAACCGTCGATGATCGCAACGCTGCCGATGCGCATTGGATAAGGCTTGGCTGCAACTGCGGCCGCCGTGTTTTTTTGGCGGGCCGCCGGAGCGTTGTCGCTGCGTTCATCGTCTTCGGATTCATTGTCTGCGGGCGCAGGTGCAAGGCGCAGCACTTTGGCCACGTTCAACGAAGTATCCTTGGCAATCACGACCCGGGCATACGGCTGACGCGCAACGATGCGTTCGATGTTCAGGCGATCCGGATGCTGGGAATAGTCGATGCCGGTAATGGCCAGGTTGCGCCATTTCACGAAATCTTCGTTCACCAGCTGATCGGTGGTCCGCAAGTCAGCCACCTGTACTTCACCCTTGAACGTCAGCGGCGGCGCAGAGTCCGGTGTTGCCGCGTACGTCACCACACCCTTCACTCCGAGCTTGCCGGAATGCAACGTCATATCCGTGGTCCGCGCCAGATAAGGCTGGATCACCGGCAAGTCGAAGGCCTTGAGCTCCACTGCAAGTTGCGCGCTGAGCGGTTCCAATTGCAGCTCGCCCTTGCTCAGTAGACGCGCTTGTTGATTGATCGTCACGTCGGCATCGACCTGCAGCTGCGCCGCGGCATCGGTGCTCCAGTTGTCCACCGTCAGTTGCACTGGAGAGAGTTCCAGTCGGGTCGTCGGTTGGACGCCACGATCCTCAGCATGGATGCTGGCGTCTGCGAGATGCATGGTATCGACGTGGACACGCCAGGGGGATGCGGTGCCGGTGGTCGACAACTGACCGGCATCGACCGGCTGCGCGGATGCGGCAACGGGCGATGCTTCGAGTTCGCCCTTCAGCAGCTTCAGCAGACTGATGGACCCGTCGCGCTCAAGTGCAACATCCACACGCGCTCGATTCACGTCCACCCGTCTTATTCCGACATCGCGGCGGTCGTAGGAAAATGCGACGTCCTGGATCTCTATGCCAGGCAACACGACCGGCGCAGTTGCATCACTCGCGCGCTGCGCCACCGACAGTTCACGCACCCGCACGGCTGGCAACGTCACATCGAGCGCCAACGTCGGGTTGAGCGTAAATCGATAGCTGCCGCTCAGATCCGCTTCGCCCGACGCCAGCCGGAAGGGAATCGAATCTTCCAGATAGGCATCGAGGGTGGCGAACTTGAGTTTCTGCACGCTGAAGCGGCCGGCGGAGCCGAGCGGCTCGACAGTGAATTGCCCCGACCACGCCAGCTGCTCGCCTGACGTCGTCAGGCCGGTGAAATCATAGGCATTCTCGAACCCCGCGTCCGTCTTGAAATCGTTGAGTGTGAATCGGATCGGCGTGACCGCCGCGGTGAAAGGTTGTGAGCCGGTGTAGTCCGCAATTGCGACGCGGCCGTCGATGACGGCAAGTGTTCCAATGCGCACGCGCAGCGGCTCGCTTTTTTTCTCGGGCGCAGCTGCAGGAATCAACTTCGCGAGATTGATCGTGGCGTCCTTCCCGATCACGAGCTCGACATTCGGAGCCGACAACCGCACTTCGCGCAGCACCACTGCGCGCCGCCACAGCGATGCCAGCTGAGCATTCACATACAAATGGCGAAATGCGACCAGCGGCGCATTGTCCGCCTCGCTGAGTCGGAAGTCGCTGACGCTGGCATCGAACACGAACGGGTTGAAACGAATATCCCCTATCGACACATTCCGCTGGAGCGTGTCGGTCACGTAGCGTTCGATCTGTTGGCGTGCCACGTAGGGCACGAGAAAGAAGCCCGCCAGGGTGTACAGCAGCATGATGCCGAGGACGATGCACAGGGCGATCCGGTGCAGCCGGATGACGGCGATCAGCGGGGCGCCAAGCAAACGAGTCTGGTTCATTGCGCGCAGCACCGACAGGGAAAGGGGATCCTGCAACCTACCGGGGTATGAAACCACGTACTGCAGCGGTTCGCCAACCAATAGCCGGGAGTCGACCGCAAGCAGGCCATGCATGCTTGGACATGGCGCTATGCAGACTCTCGTTGTATCCTTACGAATATCACGAGCAGTTTCTACAAGAATCCATGATCCATCGCACCCACTGGCTTGCCATCGCGTCGCTTTCGAGTTTTTCCGGATACGCGAGGGCTGAAGCAACCACCCCTGCAAGCGACGTATTTACGCTCGGCCAGATCACCGTCACGGCACCGCGCGAGCGCCCCGCCGCCGTCGATGCGACTGTCACGAGCAATGAGATCTGGACGTTCAACGCGAACACGCTGGATGAAGCGGTCAAGCTGATTCCCGGCGTCACGGCCACCCTGGATAGCAATGGCCGCCGCAACGAACACGACATTCTGGTGCGTGGCTATGGCCGCTGGCAGGTGCCTTTGTCCGTCGATGGGATTCGGATCTACCTGCCCGCCGACAACCGGCTCGATTTCGCCCGTTTCCTGACGCAAGACCTTGCAGAAATTCAGGTGCAGAAGGGCTATGCGTCGGTGCTCGACGGGCCCGGAGGATTAGGCGGCGCGATCAACCTGGTTACGCGCAAACCCACGCGGGCGTTTGAGTCCGAATTTCAGAGCGGTGCGAGCTTTGGCGGCGATGGCGACTACGACGCCTGGAGCGGATCTGCGAGTCTTGGCACTCGTCAGGATCGGTTCTATCTGCAGGCGAGCGGCAGCTATCTGGATCGGGATCAGTGGCAACTCTCCAGCCACTTTCGCCCCACCGCCATCGAAGACGGCGGAGCCCGGAATGCATCGGACAACCGCGATTGGCGCATCAACGCCAAAGCCGGCTATACGCCGAACGCCACCGACGAATACAGCTTGAGCTACACGTCCCAGTCCGGCAGCAAGGGCGCTCCGCTCAACGTTTTCAACAACCCACCGAATCCCCCCAACAGTTACTGGCGCTGGCCGTGGTGGGATATTGAAAACGTCTATTGGTTGTCCAACACGCAGATCAATGATCGTGCGTATGTGAAGACCCGGCTGTTCTATAACACCTTCGACAACGCGCTCTACGCATACGATAACGCGACCTACACGACGCAGTCGGCTAACGGCAGGTTTCGCAGCATTTATGCTGACGAGGGGCATGGAGGCAGCATTGAGCTTGGGAGTGAGCTGCTAGAGCACAATACTGTACGAGCCGCCGTTCACTACCGACGCGATGAACACGGCGAGCGAAATTTCAATCGCCCCACCCATCCGACGCTGAGTTCGGTGGAGCCGGTACAGACGACCAAGGAAGCCACCTGGTCGATTGCCGTGGAGGACACGTTCGCGGCGACGAATACGCTCGATCTGATCCTGGGCCTCAGTTATGACCGCAACGAGCTGACGCTGGCTCAGGACTTCAACAACATTGCAGGACTGTTCAGCTACCCCACTGGCGGCAGCAGCGCGATCAACGCCCAGGGACTGGTTCGATGGCGCTATATGCAGGGGTATGAACTTCGGGCGAGCATCTCGTCCCGAACACGCTTCCCGACGATCTTCGAACGCTTCAGTACCCGCTTCGGCACGGCATTGCCCAATCCGGACCTGGACCCTGAGCGCGGCAAGAACTACGAACTGGGTTGGAGCGCAGATGTATCCGCTGCCATGCATCTCTCCGCAGCCGTCTTCTACAACGACGTGACGGATATGGTGCAAACCGTGATCGTGAGCGCGGGTCCACCACAGCTGACGCAGACACAGAACGTAGGTGACGGCGAGTACTACGGACTGGAGATTGGCGCGGACACATCCCTGAGCAGTCAGCTTCGCATCGGCGGCAACTACTCGTACCTGGAGCGCAAGATTCGCGATCCGGTGCAGCCAGCCTTTCGTCCCACTGGAGCGCCGCGCCACCAGGGACTGGTGTTCCTGAGCTATCAGCCAGTCGCCGCGCTTACAATCATGCCAAGTATGGAGGTGGCGGACGATCGCTGGAGCGATGTAACTGGAGGCACCTACGCCAAGGTCGGGGAATACGTGCTTGCCAATCTGCAAGTGGAATATCGCTCAGCGACGGGCTGGGACGTTGTCATCGGCGGTCGCAATCTGCTGGACGACGACTACCAACTCGCGCACGGCTTCCCCGAACCCGGGCGTACCTGGTTCGCCAAGCTGAAAATCGCGTATCGATGAGCCGAAACAGATGTCTGTACGGTCGTCAACTTGCCGTTGTTTGCCGTGCACGGCGCGCCACGCGCCCCGTCGCGGCTGGAGCTTGAGACTTGGCGACGCTACGCCGCGTCCCAACGCTTGTCGGCGCTATCGCAGCCGCGATTGTGTCGAAGTGCTTGGCGGCCCGGATGTTCATGTCGCGCTCGAACTTGCGATACGATCCCACGATCTTCTCGCCCAGCGCAGTCAGCGTAGAGCCGCCGCCACCACTACCGCCGGTGGCTGTAATGACCAGCGGTTCGCGGAAAGATCGATTCAGGTTGGCCAGCAACTGCCAGGCTCGACGGTAGCTCATGTCCAGCTCGCGCGCTGCTTGAGACAGAGAGCCACAATCACGCATGCGCTCCAGCAAGGCGATCTTGCCGGGGCCTATGGCGCTATTGCGCTCGAAGTCCACCCGCAGGGTGACTTTGATCTTGCTCATCCCATGCTCCTGACTGTACCCGTCCAAATTGACGCGGCGCCGACCCAGGCCAGGCGCAGTCGCGTTGCAGCTTCACTTGCGTTCGTGACGAAGAGGATCCGATGAGAGCGTCTATCCGGTGCATTTTCTTAGCGGCGATTCTGGTAACACTATCGGCCGCCGCGGCGCAACAGGACACCAAGGCGCTGACCGTTTTTGCGGCATCGTCTCTTACCGATTCGCTGCAAAAGGTCAGCGATGCGTACACACAGTCATCCGGTGTCCCCGTAAGGATATCATTCGCAGCGAGTTCGGCGCTGGCACGACAAATAGAAGCGGGCGCACGAGCCGACATTTTCTTTGCGGCTGATCAGGAATGGATGGACTACCTCCAGCACAAGCAACTGATCGACAGGTCATCGCGGATGGAACTCCTCGGCAATCGTCTCGTGCTCATCGCACCTCGGGAAAGTGCTACGGCATTCAAACTCAAGCCAGGCTCCGCGCTGCTTGCTGCTCTGGGCACAAACGGGCGCCTTGCAACTGGCGATCCGGACTCCGTGCCAGCCGGAAAGTATGCGAAGGCAGCACTGACATCGCTGAATCTTTGGAAGGCAGTCGAGTCACGGCTGGTGCGAGCTGAAAACGTTCGAGTCGCACTGAGCTATGTGGCAAGAGGCGAGGCCACGCTTGGCATCGTCTACGCAACCGATGCGGTAGTCGAACCGCGGGTCCGAATCATCGATACGTTTCCGGAAGCGACACACGGGCCTATCACCTACCCAGTCGCGGCGATAACCAGCGCGAGTCCCGATGCCGCGGGGTATCTGGCGTTTCTTCGAGGCGCGCAAGCTTCAAAGATGTTTGCAGAGGCGGGCTTTAAAACACTTGTCCGAGAACCTCAGGCGTCGTGCGTCCGTGCAGGTTCCCCCTTTGATCTCACCGAAGAGTTGCAGCTCTTTCAGGCTGCGCCCACCGAGGTAGTGGCAGGTGGCACATTGAAATCGGCCGCCACGCTCCAGGCTGGGAAGTTGTACGAAGCTTCCCTGGAACCACAATCGGGCGTGCGATTTCCAGTACCTGTCGGCAAGGCGACCATTGATGACGGCTCGTACGCTGGCGTCTTCAAAGTTGCCGGTGGGCCGGCCAAGACGTTACGCGTAACACTGAATGCAGGGGCGTGGATTGACGTCCTAATAGGGAATCGCGCGCTCGAATCCGCACGGCATGTCGGCATGCCGGATTGCCCGCTGTTGAGAAAGAGTGTGGAATTCAGCGTGCCGCCAAACACAGCTCTGGTGCTCCAGATCAGCGGCAGTACTGAGCAGACCATAATGTTCGCGGTGACGCGAAACTGACCCGGTCGGCTCCGAATATGCGCACGGATATTCGTCGAGCGCGATAGCATCCGGGTCGCCTGAATGGATCCGCTCGAAATGATTTCGGCAAATTCATTTATTTCTGCCACGGGACCATCTTACGAAGGCGTGCATCACGCAAATACAGTCCCGCCCACATCGCAACACCGACATAGACGCCAAACAGTGTGTGGGTCAGCAATGGGTTGCCGATACGCCAATGAGTGGCAACCGCTCCACCCAAGTAGCCTGTAAGCAAGACGGCGCCGAGAAAGGCAGTGCGCGGGTATGCGTAGAGCAGCGCACACGTAAGGAGCAATATTCCGAGTGGAATGACGGCCTCTGTCGGCCAGCCTAGCTGCACCGATGCTTGCCGTACTTGCGTCACGAAGACAATTTTCATGCACGCATCCACGACTAAGAAAAGCACGACAAACCCGGTGAGTATTCGTCCGGCCCACAAGCCGCCGCGCGAAGGAATGCTTTCTTGATGTGAGTTGTTCATCGGGGGACTCCGTTGTTATGGGAAACGCGCTTTGGTGCGCCGATCTCAAGGGCTGCCAGAGGACGAATGAGTGGGCGGCGATCCTACATGCCGATTCGGGACGACCAGAAACCGAATCGACCCTGAACATTCGACCAATAGGCAGGGACGCCACGCAGCGTAGTCTCGGCACTCTCGCGCATCGTAGGGAATGCCAATGGGACTCGCTATGTCATCGAACGAAAGCGGCCTATTCACACCCTTCAGGATCGGCAAGCTCTTCATTGCCGGCCGAATCATCAAGACCGCCACCTCGGAAACGCGTGCCACGGCGGATGGCTTTGCCACGCAGCAACATATCGACTTCTACCTGCCGATGGCAAAGGGCGGTGTGCCGCTCATCATTACCGGGAATGCGTATACCAGTTTCGACGGCAAGTCCACGCCATTGCAAATGGGTGCGGATGACGATGCCAAGATTCCAGCGCTCAGGCATCTGGTCGATTCAGTTCATGCGCACGGCACCAAGATTTTCGCGCAGCTGAATCACGCTGGCCGCCAGGTCATTCCCAGCTATGCTGGAGTGCCCGAGGCTGTGTCCGCATCGAGCGTCAAAGACTTGTCGACCGGCACGCGGCCGCGTGCGTTGACGGTGCCGGAAATCGAACGCATCGTGCAGCAGTTCGCCGAAGCGGCTGTCCGCTGCAAGAACGCCGGCTTCGACGGCGTGCAGATTCACGCGGGACACGGCTATCTGATCAATCAGTTCCTCACGCCGTATACCAACAAACGTACTGACGCCTACGGCGGATCGTTCGAGAAGCGCTTGCGATTTCTGCGCGATCTATATCGCGCGATCCGCGCGCTTGTCGGCAAGGACTACCCGGTGATCATCAAGCTCAACGGTTCCGACTATCTGCCGTTGCGGCCCGGTTTGCGAACGTCCGAGCTGGTCAAGATCGCCAAGGCGATGGAGCAGGAAGGTATCGATGCCGTCGAAGTATCCGTCGGCCAGTACGAGTCCGGCTTTCCGATGGTGCGTGGTACGTTCGGTCGCTGTTTGCGCAATACGCTGTCGGGCGGTGTGCGTCATTTGTCTGTGTGGCGCAGGATGGCCTTCAATGTGTTCTGGCCGTTGATGGCGCTGGTGTTCAATCTTCTCTTCAGAGGTCGTGAAGGCTTTAACCTTCAGTACGCGCGCCAGTTCAAACAAGCCCTATCCATTCCTGTGATTTGCGTCGGCGGGTTCCTCAGTCGGGAAGCAATGCAGGCCGCCATCGAACAGGGCCTGTGCGACGCGGTTTCCGCCGGTCGCGGGTTCATCGCCGACCCGCTGCTGTATCGTCACTTGCGCAGTGGAACGTCTGGACCCCGATGTGTGGACTGCAACGCCTGCGTCGGACTCATCGGCACGCAGCCGATCGATTGCTATCACCCGAAGGTACGCGCTGAGAAAGACGCCATGCTGGCGGCTATGGAGCAATAGTAGAAGGGCGCCGCGCGAGCAGAAGAGGGGACAGAGTTTCCATTCCTGTGTACTTGTCAGGTCAACCTGCTTTGGTTGACACTGTGCTCCGATATCCAGAACACAAGCGGGAGCACACCATGTCAGGCGGCGAGAACAAGAAGTTCATGAAGATGAAGTCGGCGTATCTGGACAGCACGCTGATTCTCTGGCGCGAATCGCAGGTGCTGAAGACCAAGGGCATTTACGAGTTCGACCTGCAGCGCGTCAGCGCTGCGATTGCCGATGAGGGCGGCAAGAAAGTGCAGGGCTGCGAGCTGATTCCCATGTCGGCGCGCTCCAAGGGCGATTCGAAACACAGCCACCCCATCCGCGCGTACTACCTGCCGTATCAACCCGACCAGGCGTTTCATCATCGCCTGGTAGACGACGTTGACTACTGCTTTACGCCCACGTTGAATGGCTGCACCTTCGTAGTGGGTTCGGGCAAGACGCCGCTGATCTCACACTACAATTACGTGGACGATCCGAAGGCCGAGAATCCCAAGATCGACCAGACGAAAATCGACGAGCACATCGACCAGCGCTACAAGCACGGCGTCGCGACCATCAAGCGCGAGGACTACAAGGACGGTCCGGCGCTCGACTACCGCGTCACCGTCGTCGGATTTCGGGAAGCCGACGGCTGGCATTTCCACTATCAGCGCCGCGCCTTGGACCTCAAGGAAACCAAGGGCAAGCGTTCAGAGCTGGTGACGATTGCCAGCAACATGCGGGTGCAGCTTACGTAGGCGGTAGAGCCGGCTTCGGTGGAGCCGCACTTCTTACTCTTCGGCGGATGGTGCTGGACCTGTCAAAATTAACTTTCGCAGGTGTTCTGCAGCGATGGGTGTCAATTGATTTTCCTCAACCCAATTTTTCTTTTTGCATTGGCGTGACTAAAACATAGCGCCTTCACCCGAAAAGACGTAGCGGAAAAGGAAATCGAGCATGGCTATCATCGACACTCAGGTGCATCTTTACGAAATCAATCATCCGGGCCGCCCTTGGGCTCAGGACATCGCTGGCCCCAAACATGTAACCGGAGACGAGCAGCTCGTCGCGATGGACGAACTCGCCATCGATGGCGCCATCATTGTCTCGACCTACCAGACCTATCGCTTTGACGCGAGCTATGCGCGGGAGGTCTACGCCAAACATCCTGACCGCTTTGCGCTCGTAACGCCTGTTGATACCAACAACCCTGGAGTCAGCGAGATCGTCGCCGACTGGGCAGCAACGCCAGGCGCGGTCGGCGTTCGCGTCATGATGGTCTTTGTGCACGACAAAAACCCGCTCGATCCCGGGTTAAATCGTGCGCTGGCGGCGAGTGCGAAGCACGAGCTTCCAGTCAATCTTTTCGCCTGGGGGCTTCTGGACGAAGCCAAAACCGCGATTGAGCGCAATCCAGATACGCTCTTCGTGATCGATCATGTCGGCCTGTCTCAGCCCTATCGTCCCGACGGACCGGATGTCTGGGCCGACCTGCCAAAAGTGCTCGCGCTTGCCGACTGCGAGAATGTTCGCATCAAATTCACGGGCATCTGCTCGATGTCCGCCAAGCCTTTTCCTTTCGATGATATTTGGGGTTCGTTGTTTCGCATCATCGATGCATTCGGTGTCGAGCGTTGCATGTGGGGAACTGATTGGGCGCGAACGTCCAACATGCTGGCCTATCAGGAAGGGATCGAAGCGTTCCGCGGGAGCGAACGTTTTTCGCCCAGCGACAAGGCCACTCTGCTGGGTGGCGCGGCCGAAACAATTTACGGATGGTCGCCAATTCGGGCGTGATAGACGACCCAGATACGACGTCGTCAGATAGAAAGAAACACGCCGACGAGCTGTCCCCGCGCGTGTGTTGACGTTGCCCTCTCTCTCCATCGCGAGCGGCCGGACGTGCATCAATCCGGTCGCGTATTTGGGTGCCGTAGCTTCGTAGGTTTCTCGTCGAAGACGAGTAATCAGGCTCGCGTCACCGTCACGGTAACTTCGTATTTGTAACGAACCATCCACGGTCCGAAACCTACGAAGCTACGGCCCGGCGCCGTTGGCCTCGGCGCCGTTGGCTTCAACGGCTGCGGAACGAGCTCCAGTCCGCCCGGTGGGCCCTGAATCTTCTGAGGTTACTAGGTTGAAATGTGACGTCAGGCGAAAGGTGACCTCTACCATCGCTTTATAAGAGTTCATATAAATCAATGGTTTAATAAAGATAGGAAACCATTTGAGCCTCTTTCCCTTGCCCGTACATTGTACGGGTGATAGGTTGACGATCAGAAAAGGAGAAACACACCATGAGTACTTCGGCACGACGCCGGGAAGATCGGCTCGAAGTTCGCGTACCGTCCAAGGTAAAGCAAATGCTTATGCGGGCCGCCGCTTCACAGCGCAAGACCGTGAGCGCTTTTATGCTCGACTCCGGTATGGCTGCCGCTGCAGAGACGCTTGCGAATCGTCGCGAATTCAGCATTTCGGCAAAGAACTACGATGCGTTTGTTGCCGCCCTGGACGCGCCAGCGACCAAGAAGCCGCGCCTTCACAAACTGCTGAATACGCCCAGTATGCTTGAGTAAGCAGGACGGAATGATCGAGAAACTACGCCCTGATCACCAACTCGATGGTTTCGATTGTGGCAATGAGGAGCTAAATCGCTTCCTCAAGCGCCAGGCGTGGGCAAATCAGCAGGCGAATAGCGCCCAAACTTATGTTCTCGCAAGCGAGTTGGAGGCTGTCGGCTATTACAGTCTCGCCGCCGGCTCTGTCACCCATGAAAGCGCAACGGAGCGCGTGAAAAAGGGACAGGCTAGGCACCCGATACCCGTCATCATCCTGGCGCGCTTGGCGGTCGATCGCAAAATGCAGAAGCAAGGTATCGGGCCGGCGCTGCTCAAGGATGCATTGATCCGTACAGCGTCGGCGGCCGATACCATCGGCGCGCGCGCGTTGTTGTTTCATGCGAAGGACAACGATGCGAAATCGTTTTACGAACATTTTAATTTTGAACCGAGCCCATCCGACCCGCTTCACCTGTCGCTCATCATGAAGGATTTGAAGGCGATGTTGCCCAAGTAGGGCGGGAATCTAATTTTGTTCTGACTTAAGCAAGAATAGGTCCGCTGCAGATTGAGCAATGGTTTCTATCTCATTTTCGTGCAGCCACCCTTCGCTGAGCACGCGCTCGTCAGCCTAGTGCAGGTAGGCAAGCAGACGAGGTTCTGGTGCCGGGACCGGAATCGAAAATAGCGCAAATATCAGGCGATTTATAGGGTTTCGCGGTCAGGTCGGCTGACAGTTGCCCCCAAAGTTGCCCCCGCGAGTATCCATGACGCGCCGCCACCGGGTGTTAGAGCACCCGATGACGGCTAACCACAACCGCACTACCTAAGGAGTGCATGTCATGGCTACCGATATTTTGCCCGGTCCGCGCGCGGATCGGGAATCAATGATCCGTTGGACGGGGAGGGCGGCATGAGCGCCGGGAGCAGGCCGGTCGCGGCGCTGCCGGTCGAGTACCGCCGCGAATTGGACAAGCAGCAGAAGGCAATCGTGGAGGCGCAAGCTGTCCTTGCATGTGTCGTGACGGCGATTGACGACTACTGCGAGCGCTCGTCGCGCCAGATGCCTTTGTTTGGGGACGCGCTGAGGGTGGTAGTGGCGCAACTGGAAAGCGTTGTCGATGCACTCTACGAGGAGGAGCTGACGGCTGCGGCAGGCAATCCGGACGTGGCCGAAGAAGACGATTGACCACCGCAAGCACTGAACGAGGTTGGGAGATATAGATTAAGCCCCGGCGCACTCACGGCCGGGGTGCTCTTAATCGAAGTCGTTTTTCGGCGATCTGTCTCTTTCGTTCGACCTTGTCGGCTTCGAAAGCCCACGACTGTAGGAACTGATCGGGCATCTGAGCAGGATCGACAGCGGTTAGCACATCGATTTGCCAGTGGGTCCACACGTAAACGCCCGCGCTGCTTTTCGCGAGTTTGGCAATCCTCTTCGCGGCATCCAGAGATTCACGTCGGCGAGCTGGGTCAGCAACACAGGAGTCCAGGTATTTCTTCGCCACCAAGCAGGCGACCTTCGCCTGTGTAATTCCGTTGCTATTTCTTTTGTTAGCCAAGAGCTGAAGGTTGGCGCAGCGGCTCTCGAGGACCAACAGGGGGTGCAATACTCGGACTGGCTTCCAGTCGTCGAGCTGGATCGGAACAGCGAGCTTTCGCGCGTCGCTGTCCGACATGCCTAGTACACCGGACAGCATGTCGATGATCAGTTTTTTACCTTCTTCCCCCGTGAACTCGATCAAGGCAGCGTTGATCGTCTGATCGTCCATTGTGGCCGGTCGCGAGCGTCCCTTTAGATAGTCGGCGATGATTTGAGCTTCAATCTTTGTGCCAAGAAAATCGGCGTCGGCAGTCAAATACGGCCCATCGAACGGCGGAATTGGGATATCAAAGAATTTGATCCAAGCGCTGAGCGATTGGCCGCCAACAAGGATCACGTCATCCCAGCGCGGGACTTGATGAATAGCTTCGAGGACTCGTTTGAGATCGGCTGGTGTGAACCAACCGTAGTCGTCGGCGCTGGCTAGAAGCTCGGCCAACTGAGAACTTTGATTGACGCGCCAGCGGGGATAATGCTGGCCGCACGGTTGCTTTGTGCAACCGACATGGCTTTCTCTCGGCAATGGTTCGCCCACGCAGCCTGGCGCTCGCGCTTACTGACTGAGTAGGAGGAGGCCTTTGCCGGCTTGCCGTTCATGGCTGCAATCTGCCTATATGGGCTCTCTTGGTCAAGTAGGGTCTGTGAGAACTATGCAGTCCATACATCGGTCAGTCGATCAATTAGTTAATGGGGGGCACGCCGTTTTGTTCAATTAGCCGCGCGCACTTGACAGTTTTTGTAAGCTTTCGCCGTACGTGGTTATATAACCAATTGATAGTAAAGAAATTAATTTACTTAGCTAACCAAAAATAGACGTTTCCCCAATTCGTCCTGCGCGACGGCGTGCCCTACTCTGGCCGCGCTTGCCGGTCAGATCGCGCCCTCTGTACTTACCTTCGTGTGGCGACTTTTTGCGGCAAATACCGACAGACAATAAGCGGATGCCGGCGCTCGCATAGTGTCATCGGCATGCCGGATTCACGCTCTCCACGGACCCACCGCTTCGCTCTGCTGAGTCCTGTGATCATGCAAGCGCGCATGATCTGCCGTGATGGGGAGGGAATGAGGCGCAACAAAGTCTTACTGCGATTTTTCGCCACGCGGAGGCTCCACCGGCGACGGAAGTCTGCGAGTGCGAACGATCGCCACTGGTTGGAGAAAGGGATGCCGAGGACAATCGAACAGGGGTTCAACGATTTCCACGATAAATTAAAGCCAACGTCCACAGAGTCTAGTCAAGCGGCAAGCCATCGCGCATCCATTGAGGCGCGACTAAAAACTGATTTCGGGCTAGCCAGATTCACACGCATTGGGTCTTTCGGAAACGGTACCAGCATTTCCGGGTACAGCGACGTTGACTACCTTGCGTGCCTGCCCAAAGAACAGCTCACCGCCAGTTCAGATTACTCGTTGCGGAAGGTGCGTGACACCCTTGCTGCGCGATTCCAGAACACCGGAGTGAGAGTCAGTTGCCCGGCAGTGGTGTGTCCGTTCGGAACGAGTGCGGCGGAACGAACTGAGGTTGTTCCTGCAACCTATAACCAGGAGCGAAATGGTTACAAGGTCTACTGGATTGCGGATTGCGCTGATGGCTGGATGCAGGCGAGCCCGGATGCGCACAACGCATACGTTCGCGCAGTAGACGAGCAGCACGCTGGGAAAGTTAAGCCACTCATTCGCTTTATCAAAGCATGGAAATGTATCCGGCAAGTACCAGTGTCGTCTTTCTACTTGGAACTTCGGGTAGCTAAATACGCCTCGGAGGAGAAATCTATTATCCAGGAGTACGACGTTCGGAATGTGTTTAAGCTACTTTGCGACGCCGATCTCGCAAGCATGCAAGATCCAATGGGGATCTCTGGATACATTCCGGCCTGCAAGAGCGCAGCGATGAAAGCGGATGCCATGTCAAAATTATGGACCGCATTTAGCCGCGCCGAAAAAGCTCGCGAGGCATCCAGTAAAGGTGACGTTTCGACAGCCTTTTACTGGTGGCGCCTTCTCTATGACGACAACTTTCCAACGTACTATCTGTGATGAATACCATCGCTCTGCAGCAGAATACGATTAAACAGCTTCAGCGCTTGGCGGCCCAGCGGCAACTCTATTCTTCCGCAAAGAAGGTGTTCGCCACACAGGTCTGGCTGAGTGGACCGTTAGCAGTTGCACTCGCATTCTTGGGCATCTACATGCCTTCAGCGCGAGGCTACATCGGGCTTTGGACAATCTTGCTCGTGTTAGTCGATTCATTTTGGCTGACACCGTGGCAGAAGGCTTTGCGGGATCGCGCGGCAAGAGCTCAGGAGTTATTTGATTGCGATGTTTTGAACCTCCCGTGGAATACGCTCAAAGCCGGAGAGCGGCTAGACCCCGAACTCGTCAAGGAACAATCGGACCAATATGGACTCTGGGCGCACAAAATGCCTCCGCTGGAGAACTGGTACTCCGTGAACGGCAGCGACCTGCCGTTGCCAATTGCGCGGGTAGCGTGTCAGCGATCAAATTGCTGGTGGGATTCCGAGCAGCGTAAGAGATACGCGTTAATAGTAGTGGTGAGCGTAACTGCGCTACTGGTTACTGTGATCTGGGTTGCACTCGTAAAGCAGTCTACGATCGAAGACCTCCTTATCAGGGCGCTTGTTCCAATGGTCCCACTGTTCCTTCTGGGTTTCAGGCAGTACAGCGAACAGAAAGACGCAGCGGCGCGAATGGACAAACTGAAAGAACACGCCGGTAAGCTCTGGCTGGACGCGTTGTCTGGACAGCCGCCCGAAGAAGCCATTCTCGCGGCTAGAAATCTGCAAGATGAGATATTCGAAAGCAGAAGGCGAAGCCCTCTCGTCTTCGACTTCGTGTTCAGGCGCCTTCAGCCGACATTGGAAGGTCAGATGAACTACGGTGCAGAAGAGCTATTTCAAGAAGCCAGGTACAAGCTGCGAGCCGCAGGCAATGGCTCGTGAACGAATAAGAATACCGAGTAGTTGATGCGGTGCTGCAGTTAGGCGACCCTAAAGCATCCGGCCCTGATTAAACGGATGTCGCTATTAACGATTCAAAAAATCGACGTTGGTTCTGGAGGTCGAGAGGCATGCGGAGTAGAGGAACAAGGTGGGGCACAACACTCGGGCAAACTCGAGGGGTTTTGATCATTCTTGGTGTGTTCGCAGCACTTTCGCTCTTGGCTGTCTTGTTGATTTATCGGCACGAATTCGGCCCCGACGTTTTGCACAACCGTGCTTACTGGGGCCAATTTGGTGATTTCGTTGGCGGCCTACTCAACCCCATTTTTGGCTTTTTGGGATTCGCCGCGATACTCGCTACGCTCTACTATCAACGGCGCGAATATGATGAGCAAAAAGAAATCGTCGTTAGGCAACAATTCGAGCATACGTTCTTTCAGCTGCTTGGAACTTTCAACAACGTGCTTGCTGATGTTGCGTTCCATTACATGGACAGACGGACGCAATCTGGCCCCGATGGAACCACGGTCGAGGACTACGCAACTTCGGCCAAAGGGCGGGCAGCGTTCTCATATTTTTGGACGCGAATTCTCGCGGCAAATTACCAACTGCTACCCGGCGGCACTCACAAAGAGAAGGTTTTGCAGACAGCGGATAGGTTCTACGAAGCTGGGAGAGAAGAACTCGGTCAATATTTCCGGACTCTGTATCACATCTTTAAGTTTGTCGACCAGGCGCCATTGCTCTTCAAGGACAGAGTCCAGTACGCCAATATTGCGCGGGCGCAACTATCTTCGCTGGAGCTATCCATAGTTTTCTACAATGGCGTTGTGCGCGAAGGACTTGCCGGATTCAAGCCGTTGATCGAGAAGTACGGAGTACTGAAGCACATTGAATCCAAGTATCTACTCGGCACGCACGTCGGTGAGGACGACACGCAGCTCTTCTATGATCAGACCGCGTTTATGAACTTCTCGGCTCGTATGGCCAGATGGAACAGTGTCGAGCCGACACTGACATACGACTGAATTGCGACCGGAGGAAAATTGAGGGATGCGTCGACTGCTGCACAGGTTCATTTCCACCGGCGTATAGTTCTCGCGACAATGTTGAACGTCACGGCGCGTAACGCGCGGCAATTAGTTGCTAAACTCCTTATGACGCGAGTGTGGTAACGCTCCTTCGCGGTCATCGATCAATCTTAAGCGCTGCGGGCATAGACGCTTGCGACGTAGCGCCCGCGACCATCGCCATGCCCTAGGTCTAGGGATGTCGCAGCGCGAGCCTCTCGTTCGCTGAGCCCCTGAGTGCGGTACGCCTGCATACGCTCGTGTGCAAAGGCGTATCGGGCGGCATGATTCTGGATCTCCGCGCGAGAGCATAGATTTTTGTACACTGAGACCGCCTGTCTTAATCCGGTCGGAACCGCGCCGTCGGCGCGCATCACTAGATACGGCTGACCAGTGGTTTCAAGCAGCGCTATTGCGCTTTGCACGGCTGCCAGCGCGCGATTCAGGTCAGCCGGGTGGACCTCTCTTCGATGAGCACCCTTGGTGCCTTCGACCACACATACATGACCGCGCTCCTTCAGCTCGCGCTGCCATCGAGACAAGGTTTCGACTTGGCCGGCGCGAATCGCTTCGATTTCACGCAAGCCGAAGGAACGTTGCAGTTCCAGAATGGCGCCAATGCAAGGCCGACGGAGCCGAACCATCCGTTCCTGAAAGGCCAGGATGGCTGCATCGGACAGTGGCTGCTTGGTACCCAGGCGACTCCCACGCTCGATGCCGAGCGCTCTATTTCTGTAGACGGGATTCTCCGCCAACCCTTGCTTGCCGATTTGCCTGAGCACGGCGCGCAGGTGGCTCAACTCTTTGGCGCAGGTGCGGGCTTTGATTCCTGCCGCAGTCCTGTGTTCAGCGTACGCGGCCAAGTGTCTGCCGCCGATTTGATGAGCGGCATGAATACCGAATCCCAACTCGCGCATGACTCTGGCAAATGCCCTGAACGTTGTACTGCGTGTCTGTCGCGTCATGTGTCCGCCGCTCAGTTGATAGCCGATCCGATCGAGATCGGCTCGAAGTTCAGTCTTTCTACTCATTGCTCTCTCACTCCTCTTGCTCCAAATCAATCACTCCAAGCACACGTCCGGGCAATCACGGCAGGAACGAATTCCTGCCTCTTTCCATCGCGAGCGGCCGGACGTGCATCGATCCGGTCGGGTGAGTTTCGTGGCCTCACAACAGCGCGTGCCGGGGCATGCGTTGCTGCTCGCACTTGGTAGTGCGAGATCGAGGCTGCCCAATGAAGGGCCGCTCGCGGGGGCTGACACAGAGAGAAAGGAGGCTTCATTGCGAAGGCCTGGGTGAATGCGTCCGTTGCAGACGCGTGTCACTGGCTCGGCGTAGGGGATACGCGTTGCTGCGACTGAGGTTTGCGCCAGTGGGTGCCGTGCGTCACTTTCTCGGCTTCGCCGCTGAAAGTGACGCACGCGTGGCGGACTGGTGTGTTGGCGCAGTTTCTTTTGACGGCAGATCGCTGTCGCAGAAGTTGGTTGCCGCAGGGGATGCGGTTGCCGGCCAGAGGTACTGGCGCAGGCGATGTGGAGGAGGGCGTCAGCGCCCGTGTGATGAGTCAGGACCACAGCCTTGGGGGCTGCCGCGGCTCTGCCTGGTCTAAAGCCGCTTGGGGTTGCCTGCTAAGCAGACAGGGATACGACGATGACCCTCGTCGTCAGGGAGGAAGCGTCTTCAGTTCAAACTCCACGGAGCTTGCGCTGGAGACGCCTGCGCTAAGTTTTCGGTTCATAGAATGGGGAACTCCCTGTGCGGGTGGTCACAGAGAGTTCCGCCGATGTGACAAGTAGCGCGAAGATCACGACGCTCTTCGCGTGGGACAAATATGGATCAGGCTTACGCCCGCAGTTCTCGCAACCCTTGAACTGCTCGACGTCGAGAATGCCGCGGCATATTCCCGGATGCAAGTCAGAAGTGCGCCAAATAATTTTGATATTCCTGGGAAGGCCACAGAGTTCTGAAACCCGACTGACGTCGTCGCAAATCTCCTGAGCGAACGCTGCGGCCGCGCAAATCGATCCGTCATTGGCACCGCCATCGCAACTGGCTGGAGGGCTCATCATTCCTTGGAAGACCTCTTAGCGAGGTCGAGTTTGACCACTGCAATCACGTCAGGCACTACGCCTAATCGAAACGACATTGCCGCCGGCGCGCAGCCCGTCGAGGTAATCAGCCCATGCCTGCATCATTTTGCATCGCTCCGCGAGTCGTTCGGCGCGGTTGTACGCTGCTCGTACTTTGTTTCGCTCCTTGTGTGCCAATTGCAGCTCGATCACGTCAGGAGCGAAGCCCTGTTCATTCAGGCAAGTTGACGCAAGCGAGCGGAAGCCGTGTCCGGTCATTTCTTCGTTGCTGTAACCAAGTCGTCGCAGTGCCGCGTTGATCGTGTTCTCGCTCATCGGCCGGCTGTTACTGCGGAGTGAAGGGAATACGAATCGGCCGTCGCCGGTTATTCGGTGTAGATCTCTGAAGATCTGCAACGCTTGCTCGGGCAATGGTACGAGGTGTGGCTTGCGTAACTTGGTGCGCTCGGCGGCAATGCGCCACTCCGCTCGATCGAGGTCGAATTCTTTCCACTCGGCCGCACGAAGTTCGCCAGGGCGGACGAACAAGAGGGGAGCCAGTTTGAGCGCTGCCGCCGTCACGGGCTGACCTTGGTAGCCGTCGATGGAGCGCAGCAACTGCGCAATGCCCTGTGGATCGACGATTGCGGCGTGGTTCTTCACTACGACCGGCGCAAGTGCGCCGCGCAGGTCTTGAGTAATGTCACGCGCTGCCTGCCGCGTTCCAATTCCAAATCTGAAGACTTGGCCGACTCGCTGCTTCACGCGATGGGCGGTTTCGTGGGTGCCGCGCTTCTCGACTTTGCGCAGCACGTCCAATAAGTCGGCTGGAGAAATGTCGCCCATCGGACGTGAGCCAAGATCGGGGAAAATGAACGTCTCAAGCATCCAGCGCGCTTTCGAGAATGTGGCGGGGGCTAATTTCTTAGCCTGTGTGCTCAACCATTCGCGTGCCACGCCTTCAAACGTAGTTGCCCGTTCAATCTTTGCCTGCTGACGCTTGATGCTTGGATCAATTGCCGACGCGACGAGACGCCGTGCATTGTCGCGCAACTCCCTGGCGCGCTTGAGCGACACATCGGGATAGACGCCGAAAGAAATGCCTCTTTCTTTTCCGTCGAATCGATACTTGAACCGCCACCACTTCGAGCCGTTCGGATTCACCAGCAGAAACAGACCATCCCCATCAAACAGCTTGCGCGGTTTCTCGGTGGCTTTCGCATGAAGGATTTCGTTCTGCGTAAGCGGCATTTCGCGTGGGGGTAACAGCAGGACTAACATTGGGCTTGCCCCCAAAGTTACCCCCATGTATCGTCGGCAGTCAATGGATGCTCGCAGAACTTGGAGGAACGGAAAGGCTGGAATTTACGGTCTTTACAGCGCTTCCTAAGAACTCCCAAGACCTCCTTGGAAGTGGTTCTGGTGCCCGGGACCGGACTCGAACCGGCAAGGAGTTTCCTCCGAGGGATTTTAAGTCCCTTGCGTCTACCAATTTCGCCACCCGGGCAGGCGGGAGGCGTGGATTGTAGCGCGTGGCAGAGGCTCAGTGACCAGCCTCGCCAGGGGCTTAACAGCGGTCGGCGAGGCCGATCTGCTAGACTTTCGCGCCACAAATACGATGTCCACCATTCCTCCCCCCGACCTGGTTCCGGCGTCGCTCGACGTGCGCTCGCTGCATTTGTGGCGCGGCGAGCGTCATCTGTTGCGGGGTGTGACGTTTTGTGTGGGTCCGGGCGAGCTGTTGCAGGTCACCGGTCCGAATGGCGTCGGCAAGACGAGCTTGCTCAGGTGCGTCGCCGGGCTGCTGCCGGTTGAGTCCGGGGAGATTCGTTGGAACGGTGTGTCGATCGACCAATGCCGCGACGACTTCCATCCGCAGCTCGCGTATCTCGCGCACGTCAATGCGCTGAAGGCTGATCTGACCGCGTTCGAGAACATTCACTACGGCGTTGGCGTGCGCAACGCGGTTTCGAGCGATGAAGTGCGCGACACGCTGGGTCGATTGCAGCTCGGTGGCTGCATCGATCTGCCGGCGCGCGCCATGTCGGCGGGACAGAAGCGGCGCGTCTCGATCGCCCGCATCCTGTTGAGCAAGGCGAAGTTGTGGGTGCTCGATGAGCCCATCACCAATCTGGATGCAGCGGGCATCGCCCTATTCGAACGGTGCATGGCGGAGCATTTGAGCGCGCACGGGATGATAGTCACCGCAGCACATCAGTTGCTGCTGCAAGGTCAGAGCAACGTGCGCAAGCTGGAGTTGAACTGATGCCGGCCGGTTCGACTCAACCGGGGCTGCTGCGCCTGATCGGGCTCGTTGTCGGGCGCGACTTGAAGCTCGCCTTCCGGCATTGGGACCAGGTGATCCAGCCGCTGATTTTCTTCGCCATCGTCACCACTTTGTTTCCGCTGGCCATCAGCCCCGCGCTGGAAGAACTGCGACGCATCGCTCCAGGCGTCGTCTGGGTCGCGGCTATGCTGGCGTCGCTGCTAGCGCTGGAATCGCTGTTCCGGGCCGACGTCGAGGACGGGACGATGGAGCAGTGGACGCTGTCAGGACAGCCGCTTTCGGTGATGCTGCTAGCGAAAACGGCGACACACTGGCTGCTTACCGGTCTGCCGCTGGTGTTGATGGTGCCGATAGTTGGAACTGCACTGGGCATGCCGCGGTCTGTCTGGCCAGTGCTCGCGGCCTCACTGGCCTTGGGAACGGGTTGCTTGAGCATTTTGGGCGGTATCGGTGCGGCGCTGACTGTCGGGGTGCGGCGGGGTAGTGTGCTCCTGGCTTTGCTGGTGTTGCCGCTGGAAATGCCGGTCCTGATCTTCGGCGCGCGTGCGGTGGACATGGCCATGCACGGCGATCCGGTGTCGGGTCCGTTAAACTTGTTGGCCGCGATGCTGCTTCTGTTCCTGAGTCTTGGGCCCTTTGCGCTGGCTGCGGCCATGCGAATCAGCGTGGAGTCGTAGTGGGCACGCCGGTTGTCGGCAGCTGGAGACGATAAGAATCATGTGGCTGTGGTTTCACAAGCTCTCTTCGCCGCCCTACGCATACCGCACGGCCGGCAAGCTGCGTCCGTGGTTCTTCTGGCTGGCGCTGGCGGTGATCGCGTTCTCCACCTACGGCGGACTGGTCCTCGCGCCGATGGACTACCAGCAGAAGGATGCCTATCGCATCATCTATGTCCACATGCCCAGCGCCTCGATGTCGCTGATGGTCTACGTCGTGATGGCGATTGCGTCGGCGGTGGGCATCATCTGGCGGATGAAGCTGGCCCATGCGCTCGCGGCCGCGGCTGCGCCGGTCGGCGCGTGGTTTACGGTTCTCACCCTCGCGACGGGTTCGATCTACGGCAAACCTATGTGGGGAACCTGGTGGGAATGGGATCCGCGGCTGACTTCGGAACTCATTCAGCTCTTCTTATATCTAGGGTATATGGCGCTGCGCAGTTCATTCGACGATGTGCAGCGCGCCGACCGGGCCAGCGCCATCCTCGCGATCGTCGGCGTGGTGAATGTGCCCATCGTCAAGTATTCGGTGGTGTGGTGGAACAGCCTGCATCAGGGGCCCAGCATTTCGAAGTTGTCGGCGCCTTCCATCTCCATGTCGATGGCCTGGCCTATGCTCCTCATGCTGCTGGGGTTTGTGCTCTACTTCGCTGCGATCATGTGCGACCGCTTGCGCGCCGAGATTCTGAGGCGCGAACGGAATGCCAGTTGGCTGATTGAATCCGCCGTTAGATCATGACTTTACAAGAGTTTCTTCACATGAGCGGTTACGGGGCGTACGTCTGGCCCTGTTATGCCCTGACCTTTGCCGTGCTGATCTGGCTCGGGGTCGGCGCGCGCAGCAGCCTGGCCGCTGAACTGGTCCGGGCGCAGCGTCTCGCTCGCGCAGCAGCGGCAGGAACCGCGGAGGAAAAGTCATGACCGCCCGACACCGCCGCATGATGCTGGTTGGCGTGATCCTGCTGGGCGTGGGTGGCGCGGTTGCGTTCGCGCTCACGGCCTTCAAAGAGAACATGCTTTATTTCTATTCGGTCAGCGACGTGACCACCGGCAAGGCACCGGCCGATCGTGTATTCCGCGTCGGTGGCATGGTGACGAAGGGCAGCTTCGCGCGGCCGTCCGGTAGTCTGGAAGCCCGTTTCGTGCTCACCGACTACGCGCATGACGTGACGGTTCGCTACACCGGCGTGCTGCCGGATCTGTTCCGTGAAGGGCAGGGCATCATCGCGCGCGGCCGCATGAATTCTGACGGCACGTTCGTCGCGGAGGAAGTGCTCGCCAAGCATGACGAGAACTACATGCCGCCCGAAGTTGCGGAAAGCCTGCGCAAGCAGCACGACGCGCGCGTGACGACGCCGCTGCCGACCACCTGAGTTGCAACGCACATGATCATCGAACTCGGCCACTTCGCGCTGATTCTTGCGTTCTGCCTGACGCTGCCGCAGGCGTTCTTCGGCCTCGTCGGCGCGCATCTGCGGCGGCCTCACTGGATGGCGGTGACGAATCGGGCGGTCGCCGGACAGTTTGTGCTGACTGCGTGCGCGTTCGGGAGCCTCGCGTACGCGTTCAATCAGAATGATTTCTCGGTGCTGTACGTGGCGCAGAATTCCAATTCGGCGCTGCCGACGTTTTACCGCTTCGCCGCCGTGTGGGGCGCGCATGAAGGCTCGCTGGTGTTGTGGATGCTGGTGCTGTCGATATGGACGCTGGCCGTCGCCGCTTTCAGCGGCAGCATGCCGCAGGCGATGACGGCGCGAGTGCTTGGCGTGCTGGGCCTCATCAGCGCCGGCTTCGGCTTGTTCATTCTGCTGACGTCGAGCCCGTTCGAGCGACTCTGGCCGGCCGCCGCCGACGGACGCGATCTGAATCCATTGCTGCAGGATCCCGCGCTCGCGATTCATCCGCCGATGCTCTACACCGGATATGTGGGCTTCTCGGTGCCGTTCGCTTTCGCGGTCGCTGCCATGCTGGAAGGCAAACTCGACTCCGCGTGGGCGCGCTGGGTGCGGCCGTGGACGACGGTTGCGTGGATGTTCCTCACTGTCGGCATCGCGCTGGGCAGCTGGTGGGCGTACTACGAATTAGGCTGGGGCGGCTGGTGGTTCTGGGACTCGGTGGAAAACGCGTCGTTCATGCCGTGGCTGCTCGGCACCGCGTTGATTCACTCGCTGGCGGCCACGGAAAAACGCGGGCTGTTCAAGAGCTGGACGCTGCTGCTGTCGATCGCCGCGTTCTCGCTGTCGTTGCTGGGCACGTTCTTGGTGAGATCGGGCATCATCGAATCCGTGCACGCGTTCGCCAGCGATCCGGGGCGCGGCATTTTCATCCTGGTTTTCCTCGGCGTCTGCGTCGGCGGGGCATTGTTGCTGTACGCGTGGCGCGCACCGCTGTTCAGGTCCAATGCGGGATTTGCGCCCGTATCGCGCGAATCGTTCCTGCTCATGAACAACGTGCTGCTGGTGGTGGCGACCACGTTCATTCTGCTGGCGACGCTGTATCCGGTGTTCCTCGACGTGCTCGGCCTGCGCAAGATTTCGGTGGGGCCCAAATTCTTCACGGCCACGTTCCTGATTCCGATGCTGCCGCTGGCGCTGCTGCTGGGCATCGGCATGCATGCAGCCTGGAAGAAAGCCACGTTCGAGAAGACGCGCGCCAAGCTGACGGCGATATTCGTCGGCGCGCTTGCGGTGGGCGTCGTGTTGCCGTGGGTGGTTTACGGTTGGCATTCGGTGCTCACCACCGTCGGCATCGTCACCGCGCTGTGGATCATCGCGTCGTCGCTGCTGGAGCCCATCGAGCGGCTTCGCAAGGGGCACAGCCTGTCAGCGGGTGTGATCGGCATGTGCATCGCACACTTCGGTTTCGCGTTGTTCGTGCTCGGCGCGACGACGGTCGAGTCGTACAAGCATGAAATGGATATCAGCCTGCGTCCCGGACAGAGCACGCAGATCGCCGGATACGAGATCAAGATGACGGGCCTGCGCAACGTGCAGGGTCCGAACTATGACGCCGTCGAGAGCGAGATGGTGATCACGCGCGACGGCAAGGCCGTCGCGACGCTGCATCCGCAGAAGCGCACGTATCGCGTGCAGACAAGCGCGATGACGGAGGCGGGCATCGATGCGGGCTGGACTCGGGATCTGTTCGTTGCGATGGGCGAGGATCTCGGTGACGGGGCGTGGAGCCTGCGCGTGCAGTACAAGCCGCTGGTGAGGTTCATCTGGCTGGCAGCGCTGGTGATCGCGTTCGGCGGGCTCATCGCCATCTGCGACCGGCGCTATCGCCAGCGCATCACCACCGATGCGACCGAAGCGGTCGCGTCCGACGCGAAGACGGCTTGAGATCCAGCGCATGTGGCGTTTTCTCCTGCCCACCGTCCTGTTCGCCGCGCTCGTCACGTTCTTTGCGTTCGGGCTGCACCGCGACAAGGAAACGCTGCCGTCGCCGCTGATCGGCAAACCCGCGCCCATCTTCACGCTGCCGCATGTGGAAGACCCGTCGCAAACGGTCAGCAACGCCGCGTTCGCCGGCAAACCATACGTCGTCAACATTTGGGGTTCGTGGTGCGTCGGCTGCCGGCAGGAACATCAGACGCTGCTGGAGATCGCGCGGCGCAATGAGGTGCCCATCATCGGCGTGAACTGGAAAGACGATCGCGCCGCGGCGCTGGAATGGCTGCAGACTCTCGGCAATCCGTATGCCCAGAACGCGTTCGACGGCGAAGGCCGCGTCGCAATCGACTGGGGCGCGTACGGCGCACCGGAAACGTTTCTCGTCGACGCGCACGGCACGGTGATCTACAAGCATATCGCGCCGCTGACGCTGGATATCTGGGACCGTGAGTTCCTGCCGCTGATCGGGCTGAATGCACGCAGTGGGGCGGCGCAATGATTCGTAAAATGTTCCTCACTGTACTGGCCGCGCTGCTGTGCGCGCAGAGCGCGTTCGGCATCGACAGTGCGCCCGCGTTCGCGGATCCGGCCATGCAGGCTCGCTATGATTCGTTGATCCGCGAGCTGCGCTGCGTGCAATGCCGCAGTCAGTCGATTGCCGATTCCAATGTCTTTCTCGCCGCCGACCTGCGCCGGCAGGTGCGTGAGCAAATGGCGGCCGGCAAGACCGATGCGGAAATCATGCAGTACATGACGGACCGCTACGGCGACTACATCCTCTACACCCCGCCGGTGACCGCGCGCACGCTGTTGTTGTGGGCGGGGCCGGTGCTGCTGCTGCTGATCGGCGCCGTGGCCGTCGGCATAGTCATCGTGCGCAAATCGCGCCTGCCCTATATCGATCCTGACGATCCCGACAGCAAGCGCGCCGACGCTCCCTCAGAGGCGAGCGCCTCGTGACAGCCTTCTTCATTGTCTGCGCCGCGATGCTGGCGGCGGTGCTGGTGTGGCTCACGCTTCCTCTGTGGCGCCCGCCGGGCGACGTGGACGCGAAGGCGACGAGCGGCGAGCGGCGCAGGTCCGGCATCATCGTCGTGCTGCTCGTGCCGGTGCTTGCCATCGCCATGTACGAGGGCTTGAGCAACTGGGATTGGAATGCCGCCGAAAGCAAGATGGCGAACGACGCCAACGTCGAAGGCATGCTCAAGCAGCTGGAAGCGAAGCTGAGCGAGAATCCGAAGGACGTGAAAGGCTGGCTGCTGCTGGGACGATCGTATACAGCGATGGGCCGTTTCGCGCGCGCCGCAGATGCATTCCAGCAGGCATACGACCTGACGCGCGGCGAAGATGTCGAAGCCGTCATCGGCCTGGGCGAAGCGCTCACGCTCACGGATGAGGCTTCGCTCGCGGGCAGGGCGGGAAAACTGTTCGACGCAGCGCTGCGGAAGGCGCCCAATCATCCGAAGGCGCTCTGGTACGGCAGCATGGCCGCATTACAGGCCGGTAATCTGCGGTTGGGGCGCGACCGGCTGCAATTGCTGATGGCGCAGAACCCGCCTGAAGAACTGCGTGGCGTGCTGGAGCGGCAGATTCAGGATCTGAACCAGCAGCTCGGCGAATCCGGCGGCGCGCCGGCGCTGGCCGCGGTGCCGCCCGCCGGTGCTGCCGATTCGACAGCGGCGCCAGCGGGTCAGCGCCTGATCCGCGTGGCCGTGACGATTGCGCCGCAGGTGCAACAGCAGTTGCGCGAACCGATGGCGATGTTCATCCTTGCGCGCGATCCCGCAGCAGGAGGCCCACCTTTGGCCGTCAAGCGATTGAGTTCTTCGGCAGCGCCGCTCACCGTGGAGTTGAGCGAACGCGACGCGATGATCCCGACGCGTACGCTCGCCAGCGTGCCGCGCGTGCAAGTGGTCGCGCGCCTGTCGCGCTCCGGGACGCCGCAGGCGCAGGGCGGCGATTACTACGGGCAGGCGGACTATGAATTCGGCAAGGATGCAGGCACATTGCAGATCGTCATCGACCGGACCGTACCGTAAGCTTCGCTCCTGATGTCAGCACCGAACTCGCTTTCTTTCGCCGGCCTGCCTTCGATGGTGCCGGCCTACGCCAGGGTATTGCTCGGCAAGAAACCCTACGTCGCTCCCGAAGGCACGCGTATCGAGCCCGTCGACCTGGAAGTGCGCAAGATCAAGCTGTCGGCCGCGCACCTGCAGCGCTATCGCGATAGCTGCGGCGTACCCCCCGGTTCGAATCTGCCGCCTGCGTATCTGCACGTGCTCGCGATGCCGTTGCACATGCAGTTGTTCATCGCGCCTGCCTTTCCGGTGAAAGTGCTCGGCCTCATTCACCTGCGCAACACGATTCGCGTCATCAAGAACATCGGTGTCGATGCGCCGCTGCGGTTGACGGTGCACTGGGAGACGCTGCGGCATACCGACTTCGGCCAGGAATACGACTTCACCACGCGCTACGAGCGCGACGGCGAATTGGTGTGGGAGGAGGTCAGCACCATGTTCGCGCGCGGCAACACGGCGCCGAAGCCCGGCGCGAAGCGCCCCTCGATCGAACGCTCCAGTCATCCCGAATCCGGCACGACGACGCAGACGCTCGCGATCGCCGAGAATACCGGCTGGCGCTACGCGCGCGTGTCGGGCGATTTCAATCCCATTCACCTGACGGCGCGCACCGCGGCCATGTACGGCTTCAAGCAGGCGGTGGCGCATGGCATGTGGTCGCTCGGCCGCTGCCTTGGCGCGGCCGCGGCGCAACTGCCGACGGAGCGCTTTCAGGTCGACACGCAGTTCAAGTTGCCGGTGTATCTGCCTTCCGAAGCATTGGCGCGCAGCTGGCCCGTCGATGGCGGCGTGGATATCGCGATGTGCACCATGCGCGGCGATCGCCTGCACCTGGCCATGCAGGTCCGCAAGTTCTGATAGAGGTAACCTGATAGAGGTAACCCTGATAGAGGTAACAAAGGACAGCTGTCCGCCGGAACCGTGACCCCCTGTCGGCGCGTTCCGTCAGCAAACTTACCTCGCGGCGCGAGAAGGCGGACGCATGTTCAGGAACTTATTGTTGGCGGCGGCAGGCATTGCCGCGTTGGCGGCATGTGCCAGCGATCCCATCGAGACATCGGGTGATGCGCGGACGCTGCCGCCGTTCGCCACTTTCCAGATTCACGACGAGCAGTATGTCTTTGCCGAGCCGCTCAGCGAGGAGCAGCACGCCAGGATCAGTGCGGAACTGCGGCAGGCCGCGGTCGCGGCGCTCAAGGAAAAAGGTTATCGCGAGGCGACGCCGGCCGACGTGCTCGTGGTACTGGGCGCGGTGAGCCAGGCCACGGCGCCCACACCCGAACTGGAATTGAAGCGCGGCATCAACTCGGTGAACACCGGCGCGCTGGACACCTCGCAGCCCAACCTGCCGATGCCGGACCCCGCAAACGCAGCGAGCGGGTCCGGCCGCGAAGGCGATCTGATCCTGTATCTACTGGATGCGAAGACCCAGCGCACCCTGTGGCGCGCCAATGCGAGCGGCACGGCGAGCAGTCCGGGCGAAGCGATGCGCAAGGCACGTGCAGCGTTTCGTGCGATGGTGGCGAAGCTGCCGCCGGCAGCAGCCGTGCCACAGTAGTCTTGTAGGTTGGGTTGAGTCTTCGAAGCCCAACTTCTTACGCTGCACTGATCGTTGGGCTTCGAAGACTCAACCCAACCTACGATGTCGGGGCGGTTTTCAACCACGCGCGCAGCACCTCCGCCACGCTCCATGCCTGCGCGATGCAGCCGCCGGGCGAATAGGGTTCGGTGGCGTCGAAAATTTCGCTGATGCTACCCACGCCTGCCTCTTTCAGGTGATCCGGGAACGCAGCGAGCAGTGCGCGGGCCTGCGCGCGATCCGGTTGCACCTTGAGATACGCATCGACGAAATGGCCGATAAGCCACGGCCACACGGTTCCCTGGTGATAGGCCGCGTCGCGCGCGCGAATGTCGCCGCGATAGTGCGTCTTGAAGTCGGGATGCTCGGCGCTCAACGTACGCAGGCCATAGGGTGTCACAAGTTTCGCCTTGACCACGCCGACGATTGCGGCCCAGCGCGCTTCGTCAAGGATGGGATGCTCCAGCGAAATGGCGAACACCTGATTGGGCCGGATCGCGGCGTCGTTGCCGTCCGGACCGTCCAGCACGTCGAATAGACATCCGGTGGCCTCGTTCCAGTAGCGGTCGTTGAACGTTGCGCGCGCCTGAGCCGCTTTCTCGTCGTACAGGTTGCCAGGCTGCTGCAATGCTGCGCTCCATTGCGCCATCAGCTTCAACGCGTTGTACCAGAGCGCCTGGATTTCGACCGGTTTGCCCCGCCGCGGTGTGACGACCCAGCCGTCGACCTTCGCGTCCATCCAGGTGAGCTGGTAGCCCTCGGCGGCGGCGGTGATCAATCCGTCCTTCGCATCCACGTGAATGCCGAAGTGCGTGCCGAGCAGGTGATGCTCGACGATGGAGCTGAGTACCGGGAACAGTTCGGCAATGATGGACTTATCCTGCGTCGTCGCGACGTAACGTCCGATGGCATGGAAGTACCATAGTGTTGCATCGACGGTGTGATACAGCGCCTGGCGCGCGCCTTCGGGAAAAAGATTCGGCAGCAATCCATCCTTCACGTACTTCGAAAACGTGCGCAGGATGGCGCCCGCTTCGCGGTAGCGGCCGGTGCACAGCGTCAGTCCTTCCAGGCTGATCATGGTGTCGCGGCCCCAGTCGCCGAACCAGTGATAGCCGGCGATCACGGTGCGCAGATCGCTGCCTTCGGCCTGCGCGAGCACGGATTCCTCAAGGCGGCTGCCCGGCAGTATGATGAACTGATCCGCCGCGAGCGCGAGCTGCGATGCGAACGTATCCGCCGCGACGGTGCGGCTGCTCGCGCGCAGCGCAAGCGCATCGGTCCGTTTGATCTCCGCGTCGAACACGCTGGCTGCGTCGAACTGCAGCGAGTCCCAACCGTGCGTGGACGCGAGGAAGGTGACGGGCTTGCCCTGCTCCAGGTGCACGCCGAAGTAGCCTGGGCTGAATGCGCTCTCCAGGTGCGGATCGCCGCGGTCGTAGTCGATGCGGTAGAAGAACTCCAGTTCGTCGCGCTCTTCGGTCATGAAGGTCGTCGGGCCCGGCTGTATCGCCATGCGCAGCACCACGTTGCTGTGCGTGTGGCGCATTTCGTGCCGGCCGCGCCACACGCTGAGCGTGAAGTCGGTGTTCAATGCTTCGGCGGGTTGCTCATCGTGACGGCGGAACGCCATGAAGGGGCGAATCTGCAGATCGATGCTGTGGCCTTGCAGCAGGCGATAGCGCACGCACACCGTGTTCTGGTTGTGCGGCATGGTGACGGCTTTCTCCAGCGCCACGCCGCCTTCGAATTCGAATCGCCACACCGCGATGCGCCGATCCAGCCTGAATTCCTTCAGGTAGCGATGCGATTCGCTGACCAGCTTGTCGCGAAATTCCGCGCCACCCAACGACAGGCGGCGCGATCCGGCCACCAGCAACTCGTCGCAGCGGGATATCAGGATGTGGCGGCCCTTGGGTGAAGCCAGGTTGGGCACGAACAGGCCGTGATATTTGCGCGAGGGGATGCCGGCCAGCGTGCCGGAGGAATAGCCGCCGAGGCCGTTCGTCACGATCCATTCACGCTGGCGCAATTGGGCGGGGTCGAGCGACGCGTCCCAGGGGAGGATAAGTTCTCGTGCAGCGTTCATGTTGTTCAGCCTGTGGAGTCGGCGCGACGCGCCGGCGTGGAGCTCAGCAGGACGGCGCTGTCCGCGGGGATGCGCCAATTCTGCTTCGCGTTGACCGGATCGACGATGCCCTGTCCGTGGTAACGGAAGTCCTCGCTCGACCACAGCAGTCGCCATGCAGCGTGCAAGGGTGGAGCCAGCAACGGTTCAGGTGCAGGCTCGAGAATCAACTCGTGGTCCAGATTCACCACGAGCAGGCGGTCACCGTGCATCGCGTCGAACCAGCGCAGCACGAAGGCCCGCTCCGACAGCGTCGCGCCCTCGATGACCGTGGTGTCGAGCTGCGCTATTACGGGATCTTCGCGACGCAGCCTCAACAAGTCCCGGTGCAGCGCCAGAGCATGTTCGTTGCGCGCCGCTTCGCTCCAGTCGAGTTTGGAGTCTATGAAAGTGTTCGCGGCGCTGGGATCAGGGATTGCCGCCTGCACGGCTGCGTCGCTGTACGCGCGGAACTGTCGCAGAAATTCGCGCCGGCCTGCCAGCACCAGGTCGCGCAGCTCGCCGTGGTGATCGGCGAAGAACATGAAGCGCGAGGCCGCCAGGAATTCCTGACCCATGAACAGCAGCGGCGTTTGCGGCGCGAGCAGCAGCAGGGCGGTGAGCGCGCGGTAGCGCGCGGGCGCTGCGAAATTGTGGACGCGGTCGCCCAGGCAGCTGTTGCCTACCTGATCGTGATTCTGCAGGTAGTGGATACACCGTCCTGCGTCGGTCGCGCGCACTGGCGAGCCGCGGGGATTTTTCTGCCAGGGGTAGTACTGGCCCTGGTACAGAAAGCCGCGGCGCACCGCCGAAATGAACTCCTGCCCGCGGCCGGTGTAGTCGTGAAAGTAGCCATCGCGAGTGCCCGTGAGTGCGACGCGGGCGGCATGATGGAAGTCGTCGTTCCACAGACCATCGAGATCGAAGCCGCCGTCGGCGACGCTGTGCATGTGCTCGCCGCGTTGCGGTTCGTTCTCGGCGACGACGACGATGTCGCGATTGCCGGCCGCGCGCCGGGCGTTCTGCGTGATGTCCGCGGTGATATGCAGGGTGCTCGAGTCGAACAGCGACTGCGTGGCATCCAGTCGCAGCCCGTCGAGATGAAACTCGCGAATCCAGTAGCGTGCGTTGCCGATCACCAGGTCGCGCGTGCCGCGGCAGCCGGCGCCGTCGAAGTTCAGCGCTTCGCCCCAGTCGGTGGCGTATTTGCTGCTGAAGTAGCTGGGTGCGTAGTGCTTGAGATAATTGCCGTCGGGGCCGAGATGGTTGTAGACGACGTCGAGAATGACGGCGATGCCGCAAGCGTGCGCGGCGTCGACGAAGCGTTTGAGCGATTCATGATCGCCGTACACGTGGAAAGGCGCGAACAGCTGCACGCCATCGTAGCCCCAGTTCCAGCGTCCGGGGCACTCGGCCAGCGGCAACAGTTCGATCATGGTGATGCCGAGGTCGAGCAGGTGGGTCAGCTTGCCGCACGCGGCATCGAACGTTCCCTCGGGCGTAAACGTGCCAACGTGTAGTTCGTACATGACTTGGCCGCGCAGTCGCGCGCCCCGCCACTTGGCGTCGCCCCACGCGTAAGCCGAAGGGTCGATGACCATGGAGGGTCCATGCGGTCCGATGGGTTGATAGCGGGTGCAGGGGTCGGGATGGGGCTCGGCGCCGTCCAGGCTGTATTTATAAAGCGCACCGGCGGCGAGGACGGCGTTGCCGCTGAAGTAGCCGTTGCCTTCTGGAGTAAGCAGATGCGAGCCGGCTGCGGGAAATTCGACGACTACTTGCACCTGCTTCGCTTGCGGTGCCCAGACCCGGAAGCGGGTTCTGCCATCGCGACAAGCTGCACCCAGGCAATCGGCGTCGATCAAATCGGTGTCGATGTGGCTGGCCGCGCTCGCAGCCTCCGTCACGTCATTCCCGGCGCGCGCTTGCGCCGAACGATTCGGCATCGACCTCGCGTTCCGCGGCCAGCCAGTCGTCCAGCTCGGACCCCGGATGGAAGCCGCGGCCTTGGGCGCGCTGATACGCGGCGCGTTCGATGCGTGCTTCGCGGCTGAGGATGGGCACAGGCTCGCCTCGCAGCTTCACGTCGGGCAACGACTCGGATGCGCCGTCGTAGGAACCGTCTGCGCCGGCGATGCCATCCGAGCGGCCTTCGTCCTTGGCGTCGGCACTATCCAGTGGCGTCATTGCGGTGAGGGACGGACGCTTGGCACTGCGTGTGGACCGGACGCGTGGACGGTTGGCCATCGGAGGTCTCCTGTGGTGAGCGCTGCACAAGGTGAGGCGCGTGGAACGCGCGCCTATGCAATCTTGTAGCGACGTGAAAGTTCCGCGCCGTTCCTTAATGTTTTCACTTGGAATGCGCGCCGCTGCAAGTGCATTCCGTCGCAGCCCGAGCGCGTAGGAAACGTCCGAAGCGAGGCTGGCGAGGCGCGCTTCCAGGCAACACTTCAAGGTAACAAAAGAGTCAGGACTTGCTCGTTCCTGTCATTGCCTGTGCGCTGCGGGAACATCGTCGACGTTCAGGTATTTAGGAGCGCATCCGGAACGCAATATCGTCCGGTCTCGCATTCGGCTCAAGCGCGGCGGAGAACTTCCAACAATGACGCATGCAAGCTCACGGTCGGTTCAGGCCACCGCAACCCCCGGCAAACGCAGTGGCAAACGCGGCGACGTCTGGTCGCTGATCCTGGCCGCCGGAGAAGGCAGCCGTTTGCGGTCGCTGACGACCAAGCCGTGCGGCACCGCTGTCCCGAAGCAGTTCTGCTCGCTCAACGGCGGCCGCACTTTGCTCGAAGAAGCCGCGGCGCGCGCCACCAGCCTGATGCCTGCTGAACGAATCTGCACCATCGTGGCCCAGCAGCATCGCGAGTTCTGGGCCGATCAGCTGGCGCATTTTCCCGCCGGCAACGTGGTGGTGCAGCCCCGCAACAAGGGCACCGGCATCGGCATCCTGTTTCCGTTGCTGCACATTGCCGCGCGCGACCCGCATGCGCGTATCGTGCTGTTGCCCGCCGATCATTACGTGCGCGATGAGTTCGCACTGCGGCAGTCGATGCGCATCGCCCTGCAGCGGGTCGAGCAGAATCCGTGCGCCCCGGTGTTGCTGGGCATTCAGCCCGATCATGTCGATCCCGATCTTGGTTACATTCAGCCTGGCCAGCGCGATGCGCACGGCAGCCAGACGGTGGCCCGCTTCATCGAGAAGCCGGACGCGACCGTGGCCTGCCAGATCATCAGCGATGGCGGCTTGTGGAATGCATTCATCATCGCCGCTTCCGTGCAGACCTTGATCGACATGTACATGATCCGATTCGCGCCGCTGGTAATGGAGATGCAGGTCATCGTCAGCCGCGCGTTGGAAACAGGCGCCGCGGGCGCCGGCTGGTCCGCCATCGTCGACATGTACGATCGGTTCCCCACGCTGGATTTCTCGCGCGACCTGTTGGAGAACTGCGCGGCAGCGCTGCGTGTCGTGACCGTGCCGCCGTGCGGCTGGAGCGACCTGGGAACGCCCAAGCGCGTCGGCGAAACACTGCGCCGGCTGACCACAGCACAGCCGGAGCGGCTTGACCGCCGCGCGTCGGCGCCCCATATCAATCTCGCGACCCAGCATGCGCTGCTGGAACGCAGCTCACGGTTCGGCGCCGGCGCCTGACATGTTTTGAAACGCCACCATCGCATGCCTCTGGGCGCCGAGCTGATGGGCGCCGACTCGGTGCGTTTCCGCCTGTGGGCGCCGAGTGCGCGCGAAGTCTCCGTCATCGTCGAAACGCCAGAGCCGCGCGCGCAGCACCGCCTCGAGGGTGTGGGCGATGGTTGGTACGAAGCAGTGGTAGGTGGCATCGCGTCGGGAGCGAGCTATCGCTATCGCATCGATGACGAACTCGACGTCCCCGATCCGGCCTCTCGTTTCAATCCGCAGGGTCCGTCCGGGCCCAGCGAAATCGTCGATCCCGAGAATTTCGACTGGGACGATGCCGCATGGCGCGGCCGGCCGTGGCACGAAGCTGTGCTGTACGAGTTGCACGTCGGTGCGTTCACGCCGGAAGGGACGTTCGCGGCTGTCATACCGCGGCTGGACGATCTTGCCGAATTGGGCGTCACCGTCATCGAGCTGATGCCCGTGGGCGCGTTCGCCGGCAACCGCGGCTGGGGGTATGACGGCGTGCTGCCCTTCGCGCCGCACCCAAGTTACGGCCGGCCCGAAGACCTGAAGCGGCTGGTGCAGTGCGCGCACCAGCGCGGCATCAGCATGGTGCTCGACGTCATCTACAATCACTTCGGACCCGAAGGCAACTATCTGCCGCGCTACGCCAGCAGTTTCTTCACCGATCGCACGCGCACGCCGTGGGGTGATGCCATCAACTTCGAGGGCGAACCCGGGCGCAACGTGCGGCACTTCTTCATCGAGAATGCCTTGTACTGGCTGGGTGAGTATCACTTCGATGGCTTGCGTCTCGACGCCGTCCATGCCATTCACGACAGCAGCCCGCGACATTTCATCGACGAACTCGCGGACGCCGTGGCCGCCGGGCCCGCCTGCCAGCGTCATATCTACCTGGTGCTGGAGAACGGCGAGAACGAGGCCCGGCGCCTGACGCCGCAGCAAGGGCCGGCCCTGCTGTCGAAAGCGCAATGGAACGATGACTTCCATCATCCGCTGCACGTTCTGCTCACCGGCGAGACGGAGGGCTATTACGCCGACTATGCGCATGCGCCGATGGATCAGCTCGGGCGTGTGCTCGCCGAAGGTTTCGCGTTCCAGGGCGAGCCGTTTTCATTCACCGGCAACAAGCCGCGCGGCGAAGCGAGCGCGCACCTGCCACCGACCGCCTTCACCAATGTCTTGCAGACGCACGATCAAGTCGGCAACCGCGCGTTCGGCGAACGTATCGCGCAGCTGAGCGATCCCCAGAAGCTGCGCGCCGCAATGACCATTCTGTTGCTCGCGCCGCAGCCACCTATGCTCTTCATGGGAGAAGAGTACGCGGCAGCGCAGCCGTTCCTGTATTTTTGCGATCATCACGACGAGCTTGCCAAAGCCATCACCGCGGGACGGCGCAACGAGTTTGCCGGATTCAGGGCATTCGTGGACGAGGCCAACCGCGATCGCATTCCCGATCCGAACGCCGTGGAAACGTTCGAGCGCAGCAGGTTGCGTTGGGCCGAGCGCAACGACAGCGCGCATCGTGAATGGCTGGAATACACGCGCACGTTGCTGCGGCTACGCGCACAGGCCATCGCGCCGCTGATTCCGACCATCGTGCCGGGCAAGTCGAGTTACGCGGTGAACGGCGAATTGCTGTCGGTGCGGTGGCGCACTCGCATCCAAGGCGAGCTGTTGTTGCTTGCGAACCTGGGGGCGGCGAGTGTTGCGCCGCCCGCGGCGACCGCGTCGAGGCTGCTGCATTCTTCCGCTGCCAGTACTGCAGGGAAGATGGCCGCAGGCGAGATGGCTCCGTGGGAAGTGCGGTGGCTCACGTCATGACGCGCAACATCGAACGAGCGATCCCGCGTGCCACGTATCGCCTGCAGCTCCACCACGAGTTCACGCTGCGCGATGCGACACGCATCGTCCCGTATCTCGCACGTCTCGGTGTGAGCCACGTCTACACGTCGCCGCTGCTAAAAGCGCGCGCTGGCAGCATGCATGGGTACGATGTCGTGGACCACACGCTGCTGAATCCCGAGCTCGGCACGCCAGAGGACTTCGACAAGTTCGTCGCGACACTGCACGAACAGGGACTCGGGTTGATCGTGGATATCGTGCCGAATCATCTCGGTGTCATGGGCGACAGCAATCACTGGTGGCTGGATTTGCTGGAAAACGGACCGGCAGCGCAGGCGGCGGCGTATTTCGACATCGACTGGCGGCCGAACCGGCCGTCGATGCGCAACCGCCTGCTGGTTGCGGTGCTGGGCGAGCCCTACGGAAAGGTGCTGGAACGCGGCGAGATCAAGCTGCAATTCAGCGCCGGGCGCGGCGAGTTCGACGTGCACTACCACGAACATCGCTTTCCGGTCGACCCGCGCGAGTACCCGCGAATTTTCACGGGCGCCGCCGTCACGGCCATCGAAGACGAAGCTGACCGCGCCGATTTCGAGAGTCTGCTGAACTCATTTGCGCACCTGCCGCCGCGCGAAGCCACCGATGAGGAGGCGCGCGCCGAACGCTATCGGGACAAAGAGGCGCACAAGCGGCGTCTGATGCGATTGATCGAGCGCAGTCCGGCCGTGCTCCTCCACATCGATTCGGCGGTGGCGCAGGTGAACGGCGTGCCGGATCAGCCCGCCACGTTCGACGTTCTGGACGCGCTGCTCGAAGCGCAGGCGTATCGCCTCGCATACTGGCGCGTGGCCGTCGATGAGATCAACTACCGGCGCTTCTTCGACGTGAACAACCTGGCGGCCTTGCGCATGGACAAGCCGGAAGTGTTCGATGCCGCGCATGCCCTCATTCTTGAATGGGTTGCGCAGGGCAAGATCGATGGACTGCGCATCGATCATTCCGACGGCTTGTACGATCCGGAAGCCTACTTCACGCGGTTGCAGTCCGCCGTCGCCGCCGCGACCGGCAGCAACGCCCCGTTTTACGTTGTGACGGAGAAGATTCTGGCCGCGCACGAGAGCCTGCCGGAATCGTGGGCAGTGCAGGGCACGACTGGCTATGAGTTCGGCGCCTTGGCGACGGCGTGGCTGGTCAACGCCGACAGTGAACGTGCGATGTCGCGCTTGTACGCACAGTTCACCGGCGAGCAGCGGCAGTTCGATGAACTCGCCTATCAAGGCAAGAAACTGGTCATGCGCATTGCGCTGGCGGCCGAACTGGAAGTGCTGGCAACTCAGCTGGACCGTATCGCGCAGCTCGATCGGCACACTGCAGATTTCACGCGGCCGGCGATCCGCGAAGCAGTGATCGAAACTATTGCGTGCTTTCCCGTCTATCGCACTTACTTATCCGAGCGCGGCGCGCGCGAAGAGGATCGCCGCATCGTCACCTGGGCGATCAATATCGCGCGCAAACGCAGTTTCGCGGCGGACGTGAGTATCTTCGGCTTTCTGCGCGACGTGTTGCTCGGCGACGCGGCGCAAGGCCGGCCCGAGTCGCATCGTGCGGCGATGCAGGAATTCGCAATGAAGTTCCAGCAGGTCACCTCGCCGGTCACGGCCAAGGGCGTGGAAGACACGGCGCTGTATCGCTACAACCGGCTGCTGTGCCTGAATGAAGTGGGCGGCGATCCACGCCGCTATGGCCTCTCGACGCATGCCTTCCATCAGGCCAATGCCGAACGCCTGCGCGCGTGGCCGAACTGCATGCTTGCCACCGCCACTCACGACTCCAAGCGTGGCGAGGATGTGCGCGCGCGTCTCGCGGTGTTGAGCGAGATGCCGGACCTGTGGAAACGGCACCTCGGCCGCTGGGCGCGCCTCAATCGCAGCAAGCGCCGCTTGCTGGACGATGGACCCGCGCCGAGTCGCAACGACGAGTACTTGCTGTATCAAACGCTGCTCGGCATCTGGAGTCCGGTTGAGGATACCCAGCTCCTCACGCGGCGCCTGCAGGAGTACATGATCAAGGCGCTGCGCGAGGCGAAGTACTCGACTTCGTGGCTCAATCCGAGTCCCGACTATGAACAGGGCGTGCAGGATTTCGTGCAACGGCTGTTGGAGAATCCGCAGAAGAACGCGTTTCTGCATGATTTCGGCAAGCTCGCCGAGACGGTTGCGTACTTCGGCCGCCTCAACTCGCTGGCGCAGACGGTGCTGAAGATTGCCTCGCCGGGCGTGCCGGATTTCTACCAAGGCACCGAGCTGCCCGGGTTGACGCTGGTGGACCCGGACAATCGCCGGCCCGTGGATTTCGATTTTGCGGAGCGTGAGCTGGCTGTATTGCAGGTGCTGACGGCCGGCGACACGACCCGAGTGCTTGAAGACAAGACCGGCGGCCTTGCCAAGTTGTACGTGACGTGGAAGTTGTTGCAGCTTCGTCGCGAGTATCCGGGGGTGTTCGCGCACGGTCGCTATGAGCCGCTGACCGTCGTCGGCGAGCGCAAGGATCACGTGCTGGCATTCGCGCGCGTGCATCAGGAGATGACGCTCGTCATTGTCGTGCCGCGATGGATGTGCAAGCTCATGAAAGGCGAGATGGCGCTGCCGACCGGCGAGGTTTGGGGCGACACTCACGTCGAATTGAGCGCTGATCCGGGAGAGTCGTTCGTGGATGCGTTGAACGGTGGCGCGGTGGAGCTGCAAGCAGGCGAAACAGGCCAGGTCATCAAGCTCGCGACGGCGCTGGCGAAGTTTCCCGTGGCGGTACTCGCTTACGCGTGCGGAACGTTGTTGCAACGCCAACCGTTTGCCTTCCATTCCCGGTAGTCGAAGTGACCTCTCCATGCCAGATAAGACGATTCGCGTGCACGAAGGTGCACCGCATCCCCGCGGCGCCACGTGGGACGGTAAGGGTGTCAATTTTTCATTGTTCTCCGCCTACGCCACCAAGGTGGAGCTGTGCCTGTTCGATTCACGCGGCGAGACGGAAGAGCAGCGCATCGAATTGCCCGAGTACACGGACGAGATATGGCACGGCTACATCAGCGGCATCGGTCCTGGCACGGTGTATGGGTATCGGGTGTATGGACCCTACGAGCCGGAGCAGGGACACCGCTTCAATCACAACAAGCTGCTGCTGGATCCGTATGCGCGTGAATTCATCGGTCAACTGCGTTGGGACCATGCGTGCTTCGGCTATACCATCGGCGCGGAAGGCGATGACCTGACGTTCGACGAACGCGACAGCGCGCCGTTCGTGCCGAAGTGTGTCGTCGTGGATGCCGGGTTCGACTGGAATCAGAACACCAGTCCGCTGGTGCCGTGGGACAGGACTGTCATCTATGAGGCGCACGTGCGCGGCTTCACGAAGCTGCATCCGCGCGTGCCCGAAGCGTTGCGCGGCACGTTTCCTGGCCTGGCCGTGCCCGAAGTGATCGAGTACGTCAAGTCGCTGGGCGTGACCTCCGTCGAACTGCTGCCCATTCACACGTTCATCAACGACAGCCACCTGCTCGAACGCGGCCTGACGAATTACTGGGGCTACAACTCCATCGGATTTTTCGCCGCCGATCCGCGCTACTTCGCCGATCCCCTGCGCGGCGTGCAGGAGTTCAAGGAGATGGTGGCGCGGCTGCACGATGCCGGCCTGGAAGTGATTCTCGACGTGGTCTACAACCATACCGCCGAGGGCAACGAGCGCGGTCCGACGCTGAGCTTCAAGGGCATCGACAACTATTCGTATTACCGCCTGATCCCGGACCAGAAGCGCTACTACATCAATGACACCGGCACCGGCAATACGCTGGACATGAGCCATCCGCGCGTCATCCAGATGGTGACGGACAGCCTGCGCTACTGGGTGCAGGAAATGCACGTCGATGGTTTCCGCTTTGACCTAGGTACCATTCTTGCGCGCCAGCCCGAGGGCTTTCATCATCGCAGCGGCTTCCTGCTGGCGTGTTCGCAGGATCCGGTGCTCAACTCGGTGAAGCTCATTGCGGAACCGTGGGATTGCGGCCCGGGCGGCTACCAGGTGGGCGAGTTTCCACCCGGCTGGGCGGAGTGGAACGACAAGTATCGCGACACGGTGCGCGACTATTGGCGCGGCCAGGCTGCTGCCGCAGCGGTTGCGCCGCGTCTATGCGGCTCGGCCGATGTCTTCGACAAATATGGCCGGCGCCCGTACGCCGGCGTCAACTTCCTCACGGCGCACGATGGCTTCACGCTCAAGGACGTCGTGACTTACAACGAGCGTCACAACGAAGCCAACGGCGAGGACAACAAGGACGGCACGTCCGACAACCGTTCATGGAACTGCGGCAGCGAGGGGCCGACCGACGATCGCGCGATCGAAGAGCTGCGGCACCGGCAGATGCGCAACATGCTGGCCACGCTGCTGGTGTCGCAGGGCACGCCGATGTTGACGGCCGGCGATGAGTTCGGGCGCACGCAACAGGGCAACAACAACGCGTACTGCCAGGACAACGAAATCAGCTGGCTCGATTGGGAGATCAAGGAGGAGGGCGAAGCGCTGATCTGCTTCGTCAAGAAGCTCACGGCGCTGCGCCGCAAGTATCCCATTCTGAGGCGCAACCGCTTCCTGAGCGGCGCGGTGAACGAGCGCATCGGCATCAAGGAAATAACCTGGATCAACGCCAGCGGCGCGGAGATGCAGGATGAGCAGTGGACCGATGAGTTGATGCTGTGCTTCGGCATGATCATCGACGGTCGCGCCCAGCCCACCGGCCTGAAACAGCGCGGCGTGGACGCGACGATTCTGATCATCTTCAATTCGTACCACGACGTGGTGAAGTTCACCTTGCCGGGCAGCACCGACGAAGCGCACTGGACGCTGCTCATCGATACGAATCAGCCGGACAAGGACGCCGATCATCATACGTTTGCGACCGGCGACGAGTACGCCGTGACCGGCCGCTCGCTGCTGATGTTCAGCATGGCCGCCGAAACAGAGACGGCGAAGGACTACGTAAAACCGCGGTAGCGCGGGTTCAGTGCATGACGGGAACCGGCGTGAACGCGGCAAGAATGCGCTGCGCTGCGCACACCTTACAATCGTCGTCATGGTGCCCGTCGACGGCGAAATCGCACTCGCCGGCCGCGACGTGCTGGATGAGCATCAGCATCTGGGGTGCCTGGCTGAACAGCTCGGCGTAGTGGGGTTCGAACACGACTGCGACGACGTCGTTGCCTTGCATCAAGGCTTGCGGCGGCTCGGTCCACTCGGTGGAATCTTCCTGCGGCGCTTTGGGCTCGAACATTGCGGCGTCCTCTTGAGACGGGCTCCTGTAAGTAATGGCCGAGATTTCGTCAAAGTTTCATGACGCTGCGGATTTAAGCCGCGAATTGTCGGCTTGGGACTCTTTGGCGCCATCCTTGTGCACGTCTTCGCCACCGGATCGAACGCGGCGACCAGCATCCAGCCGCGCGCCACCGTATTTCCGCGCCGATGTTCCTGCGTGCAACGACGCCATGAGACGATAGCGGTGTAGTTCTATAGTAATGCATTTATAATTGCGGTCATGAGACGAAAGTCGCTGGCCATGCGGATCGGAACGGCGGTGCGCAAGCGCCGGGCTGCTCTTGGTATACATCAAGAAGTCGCGGCCGCCGGGCTGGGCGTGCACGTGACCCAGTATCGGGCGATCGAGAACGGCGCGACCAGCATCACGGTCGGCACGCTGCAGCGCTTGTGCGTAGTGCTTAAAATGCAGATGTGGGAGCTGATGCGCGAGGCCGAGCGCTGAGGCGTGCAGCATGAAGACTGCTGCACGCAAGGTGTCGCCATGGGCGACTTGCTGCTGCCGTTTTCTGGCGCTTGAGGCGCTCGATGGATACAACTCGATGTGCTACCCCCTCAGCTCGTTCATGAGAAACGTAAACGCGAGTGCGCTCATGTGCGCTTGCTGCGCGTTGTTCGCTGCTCCGCCGTGACCGCCCTCGATGTTTTCGTAGAGCAGTGCGGCGTGGCCTTGCTGCTGCATTCGCGCCGCCATTTTGCGGGCGTGGCCGGGGTGGACGCGGTCGTCGCGGGTCGACGTCGTAAACAGGATGCGTGGATAGCGGGCTGACGGCGACACATTCTGATACGGCGAATATTGCTTGATGTACTCCCATTCCGCGGGATTGTCCGGATCGCCGTACTCGGCCATCCAGGAGGCGCCGGCCAGCAGCTTGTGATAGCGGCGCATGTCGAGCAGCGGCACCTGGCACACGACCGCACCGAACAGATCAGGTCGCTGCGTGAGCATCACGCCGACCAGCAGGCCGCCATTGCTGCCGCCCATGATGCCGAGGTGGCGGGGCGAAGTGATTTTCCTTGCGATCAGGTCTGCGGCGACGGCGATGAAGTCGTCGTAGGCGCGCTGGCGATTTGCCTGCACGGCAGCCTGGTGCCAGGCGGGGCCGAATTCGCCGCCGCCACGGATGTTGGCAAGGACATATACGCCGCCGCGTTCCAGCCAGGCGATACCCATGCCGGCATTGTAGGTGGGTGTGTTGGAGATTTCGAAACCGCCGTAGCCGGTGAGCAGGGTCGGGTGCGAGCCGTCGTGGGCGATGCCCTGGCGCGAGACCTGGAAGTACGGGATGCGCGTGCCGTCTTTCGAGACAGCTTCGTGCTGCGTCACTTCGAATCGTTGCGCGTCGAAGAACGCCGGCATCTGTTTCAGCAATTCGCGCTCGTGCAGATTGTCGACGCAGCCCAGGTACAGCGTGCCGGGCGTCAGGAAGTCGGTGGTCGACAGAAAATAATCGTCCGACTCCGTGTCTTCGGCCGGTTGCACCGCTATCGTTCCATACTCCGGCGTCGGCAAGTGGGTGCGGGTCCATGCACCGTCGTGCACTCGCAGCGCGTACAGCCGGCCGCGGATGTTGTCGAGTTCGTTGAGCAGCAGGTAATGGCGCGTGCCGCTGTAATGCGCCAGCGAGCGGCGCGGCGTGGGTGCGAAGAGCGTTGCAAAGTCGCGATCGCCGGCTAGAAAGTGCTCCATGTTCATGGCGAGCAGTGCGCCGGCTGGATATCGCTGGCTGCCGGAAATCCAGTCCGAACGCAGCGTGACCAGGATCTGGTCGTCGAATGCGCTGACTCTCGCATCGCGCGGTACGTCCAGCCTGATGAGCCCGTCGCGACGCTGCAGGAAGTGTTCGCTCTCGAAGAACGTCAGCGTGCGTGTGACGAACTCTATGCAGCGGTCGCGTTCGTGAATGGCCCAGCCGGTCACGCTCACGTCGCTGGCTGCGCCTTCCAGGACTGTCGAGGCGTCGTGCAGTGGTGTGCCGCGGCGCCAGCTCTTCACGATTCTTGGATAGCCTGAATCCGTCAGCGTGCCGGGGCCGAAATCGGTGCCGACATAGAGCGTGTCGCGATCGCGCCAGGCAACGCGGTTTTTCGCGGCCGGCAGCGCGAAGCCGTCATGCACGAACTGCTTGATGGCGACGTCGAATTCGCGCACGACGACGGTGTCGCCGCCGCCGCGCGACAGCGACAGCAGGCAGCGGTCGTAGTTGGGGTAGGCGCAGTCGACGCGGCTCCATACCCAGTTTTCCTGTTCGGCGGCGGCGAGCGCGTCCACGTCCAGGATCGTTTCCCACGCCGGCTCGGCCTTGCGGTACTCGGTCAGCGTGGTCCGGCGCCACAAGCCGCGCACGTTGCGGGTATCGCGCCAGAAGTTGTAGAGGTAGTCGCCACGGCGGGTCACGGCGGGAATGCGCGCTTGCGAGTCATAGACCGTGAGCAGCTTTGCGCGCGTCGCGGCGAATTGCGGCGACGCTTCCAACTCGCGCGAGGTGCGGGCGTTCTGGTCGCGCACCCAGGCGAGCGCGTCGTCGGAGGCGACGTCTTCGAGCCAGAGATACGGATCGTCGGTCGTGTCGGGCATCGCGTTTCCAAAAACGGGCAGGCTGCCCGGTGGGGTGAGGTTAGACTATCGCGCCGCTCTCGCGGCAAGTGTCATGCGGCTTGGCGCAGCAAGAGGTACACCATGTTCGACGTCGTCGCGGCCGGCTTCGGGTTCAACTGCGCGATCACCGCCGCGGTCATTGCAGCCTGCATGCTCGTACTATGGTTGCTCAGCATTCGCCTGCGCGACATCAGCATCGTCGACATTTTCTGGGGGCCCGGCTTCGCAGTCGTCGCGTTGATCACCTACCAGCTGTCGCACGGCGCCGGCACCGCCAGCAGGCGCACGCTGGTCACCGCGCTGACCACGATATGGGGGTTGCGGCTCGGCAGCTACCTGTACTGGCGCAACCATGGCAAGGGCGAAGATCCGCGCTACACCGCGATGTTTCGCGCGCAGCCCGATCCGCATCTGCACACGCTGTTGAAAGTATTTCTGCTGCAGGGGGCGCTGATCTGGCTGATCGCGATGCCGGTGCAGCTCGCTCAGTATCTGACGCAGCCGGCGCGATTGGGCATGCCGGCATTCGCCGGCGCGGTGTTGTGGCTCGTCGGGTTTCTGTTCGAGGCCATCGGCGACTTGCAGCTGGCACGCTTTCGCAGCGATCCGGCGCGCCGCGGCGGCATTCTCGACACGGGGCTGTGGCGCTATACGCGCCATCCGAACTATTTCGGCAATGCCTGCCTGTGGTGGGGCTTGTTCCTGATCGCGTGCGATCACTGGATCGGCCTGTCGACAGTGTTCGCGCCGCTACTGATGACGCACTTCCTGGTCAATGTCACGGGCAAGGAATTGTTGGAAAAACGCATGGGCAGTGCCCGTCCCGGCTATGCCGCGTACGTCGCGCGCACCAGCGGATTCTTTCCCTGGCCACCGCGTTCTTCGTAGTTCTGGACCGACGGTTAAGCTGGACGGCAACAAGCTTGCGGCACGCCAAGTAGCCGAGGCACGCAGCCTAAGCAGTAAGTGCCATTGCGTCTAACCGCGCGCGACGTAAGTCAGCGAGTCGTCGCGCGAGTCGGACGGCGCTAGCTGCCCCGAGTGATCGTATACGGTTGGCGTGTGGGGGAACCCGACCTGCTTCAGCTGCGAAAATTGCTGCGGCATCGAAATGTAGTACAGCATCGTCGCGTAGTGATGGCAGCGGTCGTTGCGGATGGAATATTCCTCGGTGCGCACTTCTTGGTGCTGGTAGCGCAGGCGGTTGCCGAGACTTCTCACCATGTCGATCCCGAACCGCGCCGTGTTCTTCGCGAGCCTCACGGGATTGGCGCTGAGTTGGAACGGCGGTGGCTCGAACCAGCGGTCGTGCTCGGCGCTGTTGCGATTGTACGTGGAGAAGATGAACTTGCCACCGGCAGCGAGCAGGCGGCGCACTTCCTTGAGAATGGCGAGCCGGCCGGCATGATCCACCATGCTGACGCCATTGCACGCGAACACGATCAGGTCGAAGCTGCGGTCGGCAAACTGCGGCATGGAGCGCGCGTCGGCATGGGCATAGTTCACCTGCGGGAAACGCGCCCGGCACTGCTCCACCATTTCCAGCACGTAATCGATGCCGGTGTAGTCGGCGCTGATCTGCAGCAGGGGCGGCGTGGTGCGTCCGCCGCCGACGCCCAGATCCAAGATGCGCTTGTTCCTGAACTCATCCGCCACCGATGCGAACGCGGTGCGTTCGGGCGGACTGATGTCCTGATAGGTGGCGTACCAGGCCACCGATTCGCGCATGGTTTTCCGATTCAGTGCGTCGAGCGCTGAAGGTGTGGTCATGTTCTTGTTCGTCTTCTGCGGCAGCCGCAGGCAATGAGCGCAGCGCTCGCGGAGGGCGAACGCTATCACAACAGGCCATGAAACGCTGCGGCGGCGGTGTGACGCGGTTCTCTTTAGCTCGACAAGTGCACCGCCGTGCGCGGCTTGTCGTCGCAGAGCAGCAGCGAGTCCGGTACCTCGGCTTCTTGGCCGGGCGCAGGGTCCGTGGCGGTGCTTGCCTCGCCGGGCAGGTCGCCTGCGCGTTGCAGTAGCGAGTCTCTTTCTTCACCCAGCGTTCGAGCGAGGCTGCCCATGGCAGCGCGCGTATCCGGATGCTGGTCCCCCAGCGTGGCGCGGCGCGTCGCGACGACGTGGTGGAGCAGCGTGCGCGCGCCGACATAATCCCCGCGCTGCCGCAGCGTGACGGCGAGATTCTTCATCGCGACCAGCGTTTCGGGATGGGTTTCACCCAGCCAGCGGCGGCGGTGCTCGACGACGCATTCGAACAATGCGTGTGCGCCTTCCACGTCGGCTTCGCTCCATAGCATTGCGGCGAGATTGTTCAGCGGCGTCAGCGTGTCGGGGTGTTGCTCACCCAGCGCCTTGCCGCGCACTTCGAGCGCGTGTTCGAAAAGCGAGCGGGCGCCGGCAAAATCACCTTGCAGTCCCAGCACTGCGCCGAGGTTGTTTTCAGAGGTGAGCGTCGCGAGATGATCTTCGCCCAAGCCGCGGCGCGTGGCCGTCAGTTCCATGTCGAACAGTTCCTGCGCCTTCGCCACGTCGCCCTCGCGCAAGCTCAACAGCGCGCGGCGATTGCCGGTGCGCAGCGCGCCGAGCGATTCGAAGCGCGCCAACCACGCGGCGACCTCCACGAGCTGATTGCTGGTGGCCGCCGTTGCCGTGATGTGCAGCGCGTGGGGAATCCAGCGCACGTAGGGATTGGTGTATGAGGCATCCGGCGCTTGCATCAGTTCGCTCGCTAGTATCAGGGCGGCAACATTGCGCGCCGCGTCCAAGTCGCCGGCGGTCTCGTTGGCATGCACTTCTTCACGCACGAAGGGCGCGAGGCAGAAGTACTCGCCATTGATGCGCGTCGCCAGCCCGGCGTCGATCAGTTCTTCGACGGCGAGTTCGGCATCGGTCAACGATCCCGCGGCATTGCCATGGGACGGCTGCGACAACGCCGTCAGAGTGAGCGCGGCTGGGATCGGCGCATTGGCCAGCACGGCGGAGATTCTCAAGCACTGGCGCGCCTGCGGGGTCAGCCGCACGATGGTCTGTTGCAAGTCCTCGGGAGTATCGGCGTGCAGGTTCTCGATGTGGATCTGCGGACCGAGCTGGGAATACTCGCTGCTGCGCGATATCAGGATGGTGTCGCCCAGCGGGTGCGGCGCGAGCCAGGAGCGGATGGCGTCGACGCTGTAATCCGCTGGGGCGCGGTCGACGATCCACAGGAAGGGCTGGGCGCGTTCGGCAAGGTGACGACGCAGGGCTTCGGCGGCCGCGCCGAAATCGCGATCCGCGAGCGGCAAACCGAGACGTGCGGCGAATTCGCACCAAGTGTGTTCGCGCGCCGACTGCAATTCGCCGGCCGAGTCGATGCGCAGGCAACCGGCGTCGAGCCAGAAGATGCCGCCGGGATAGGCCGTGGCGAACCGTTCGGCATATTCCTGCGCGAGGACGGATTTGCCGGCGCCGGCCGGACCGGTGAGCTGGATCGCGCGCAGCCCGCTCTCGACGGTGTGCGCCGGATCGGTGAAGAACTCGTGGATGCGCCACAGCTCGGGTGTGCGGTCGGCGAAGCGTTCGAAACCGAACACTTCGTATGGCAGGCTCTGCGGCAACGACACGTCGCCGGCCGAAATGCAGCCGTGTACCTGGGCAACGTGCTGCGCGATCCGCGCCGCGACTTCGTTCAACGCTTCCTGGGTCGTCGCCGGCACGGGCTCGATGCTGACGCGCGCGCTGATCGACGGCGGCAGCAGCAGCTCGGTGTTCGCATCGACATTCAGAACGATGATGCGGTTTCGTTCCTCGTGCTTGCGCGCTGCCGCCGCGAAGGCAGCGGTGAATTCCCATTGCAGCGCGTGCTGCTCGTGGTAATGCGCCGAACGCCAGGCGAGGAAGACTTTGCAATGGCTGAGGGCAAAGCGGATGCGGCGCAGGCTTTCATCGCGTTCATCGCGCAGTGGATCGAGGCAGGCGCTGACGCCCTGTCCCTGTAATGCGACGGCGAAGGCGCGCACGTTTTCGCCGTCGGCCGAATCGAAACTGATGAATATGTCGGTGCCCGATGCCTGTTCCATTCCGGTTCCTGTTCTGGGTGGATCCTGACGCGCGAAAGGGTACTGTGTCGGCGCGATCTGCAGTGCCCGTAAATAGCGTACAAGCCTGCGTATGGATCTCGGCGTGGAGGCGATCAGCGTGGGCCCGCGCAGATCGAGGGCATCAATCGCCGGGCTTGAGGGAATCAATAAGCTATTGCCGCAGACAAAGTTCCGCCGGCGATCGCATCAACGAGTTCCAGGTGGCTCCAGCCGTGGTGCACTGCCACAGTGCGAATGCCGACTGAATCACAGTCGTCTGTTTAGGAGGTTTTGGCAACGGGTGCTTCAGGTGATCGCTCATTTTACCGCTTGGCGTGCCAGGCAACAGTAGCGCCATCAGCCGCGGGCCCCGGGGCGCGGTTTTCAAGAGGCTGGGGATCAGAAGCACATGAGCAAGAGCAGCGACGCATTCAAGCCGCGCATCCTCGTGATCGACGCCAGTCCGTCCATCCACGGGGATTTGCGCAAGATACTCCGGTCGGATGCGGCGCCGGAAGAAGCGTTGTCGGCGCTGGAGTTCGCGCTGTTCAGCGGTGGTCCGGCGGTAACGCCGGCGCTGGAGTTCGAGATCGATTGCGCTGCGCAGGGCCAACAAGGTCTGGCGCTGGTCGAAGCGGCACTGGCCGAGGGCAACCCGTACGCAGTCGCTTTCATCGCCATGCAGATGCTGCCGGGCTGGAACGGCCTGGAAACGGCGGCCCGTATCTGGGAGCGCGATCCGAACATTCAGGTCGTCATTTGCACCGCTCATTCCGAATATTCCTGGCGCCAGGTCCGCGCGCGCCTGGGTGGCAGCGACCGGCTGCTGATCCTAAAGAAGCCGTTCGACACCATCGAAGTGCTGCCGCTCGCCGAAACGTTGGCGCGCAAGTGGTGGCTTGGGCAACAGGGGCGCGAGCGCCTCGACGATCTCGAACAATCGATCCGCGATCAAGCGCGCGAGCTGAATGCCAGCAATGAACGCGCAGACAAGCTGCATCGGCAGCTCGTCGCCGCGGGCCTGCACGAACAAGCGGTGATGAACACGCAGTCGCGTAACCGGCAAGCGCTCGAAGGCAAGCTGCGCAACGCGTTGAAGAACGGCGAGCTGAGCGTGCACTACCAGCCGCTGGTGGATGTCGCTTCGCGACGCGTGGTGAGCCTGGAGGCGCTGGTGCGCTGGACGCATCCGCAACAAGGGCCGATCTCGCCCGCCGAATTCATTCCGGTGGCCGAGCAGAGCGGACTCATTCTGGAAGTGGGCGAGTTCGTGCTGCGCTCGGTCTGCAACCAAGTGGTGCGCTGGGAAAAAGACAATGTGCCTGTCGTGCCAGTGGCCGTGAACATTTCCGCGGTGCAGCTCCAGCAGCAGAAGATCAACGATTTCGTGCGCGGCATCCTGCGCGAGACCGGCATGCAGCCGGCGCTCGCCGTCCTGGAATTGACCGAGAGCGCCATCATCACCAATGCGCGCACTCACATGAGCGAGCTGCAGGCGCTGCGCGATATTGGTGTCGGCGTTGAGATCGACGACTTCGGCACCGGATACTCCAGCCTCAGTTACCTGCGCCACCTGCCCATCGACACGCTGAAGATCGACCGCAGCTTCATCAGCCAGATTCACATCAACCCGGCCGACGAGGCCATCGTCAGCGCCATCCTTGCAATGGCGCATTGTCTGGGCCTGGAAGTGACCGCCGAAGGCGTCGAGACCGCCGCACAGCTCGAAGTGCTGCGCCGGCTCGGCTGCGAAGTCGCGCAGGGATTCCTGTTCAGCCGCCCGCTGACCGCCGACCGCTGCCGCAGTTTCCTGTTGGAGACTGGCGAGCGCCCCGCGTTCGTCGACACGTTGCGCAAACTGAGTTACGGCGCGCGCAAAGTCGAGCGCCTGCCGGTTGCGGCCCGCCGGCGCTAAGCGCCAACGCCGCTGCCAAAGGCTATGAGCGCAACATCTCCACGTGCGGGATATCGTCTTCGATATAAATACCGGACACGGTGACGAAGCCGTGCGCGCCGTAGAAGCGCTGTAAATGTGCCTGCGCGCCGAGCCGGGTCGGCTGGCCGGGGTAGCGCATCTCGATATGGCGCACTGCTTGCTCGATCATCACATTGCCCAGGCCGCTGCCGCGAAACTCCGTGCTCGTCAGCACGCGGCCGATGGACGGCTCCTTGAAGCGCGTGCCGGGACCGAGCACGCGCAGGTACGCGGCGACTTCGCCTTGCGACCAACCGATCAGGTGATCGGCACGAAAGTCCATGCCGTCCAGTTCCTGGTAAGCGCACTCCTGTTCGACGACGAAAACGGCTTCGCGCGCGGCGCAGACTTTGTAGAGCTGCACGGCGGTGAGGTCATCCAACACGCACCATTGCCAGTCGATCGAGTTGCTCATGCGGAATCGCCATGACGTAGCGTCAGGGTTGTCATTGTAGGGTACGGCTCTTCAAAATGTCCCGGACACTATAGTATTGCGCGCCGAACCAGCGGCGGCAGGTGAGCCACAGGCGGCATGGAAGAAGAACTCCAGGGGGATGCATGAAGAACATGGAATTGGCGTGGGCGACGCTGACGTCGCCGACCGCGGCCTTCGCGGAATTGCGTGAGCGGCCGCGCGCCTTGCTGCCGCTGCTGCTGATCCTGCTCGGCACCGTCATCGTGGTTGCCTGGTATTACGCCAGCGTCGATTTTCCCTGGCTCGTCGAGCACCTGCTGGATGCCGATCCGCGTACGCGCAACATGCCGCCGGCTGCGCGCGCAAAGGCGATGGGAGTGATGCGGCTGCCCATCCTGATGGGGTCGTCGGTGATCGGCGCGGCGCTGGTGGTGATGCTGATGCGCGGCGCCGAAGCGGCTTACTTCAGTCTCGCCGGCAAGATCACCAACGTGCAGTATTCCTTTCGCCACTGGTTCGCATTGACGTGCTGGACGGCGCTGCCGCATTTCTTCGGCATCCTGGTGATGGCGGGCTTCCTGCTGCTGTCACCCACCAACCAGATCGGCACCGAAGAGCTGCAATTGCTGTCGTTGAACGAACTGTTCTTCCACCGCACCATGGGGCAGCCCGGCTACGCACTGCTGTCGAATCTCACGCTGCTCAGTCCGTGGGTCTGGACGCTGACCGTCATCGGCGTGCGCACCTGGAGCGGCCGCTCGTGGTTGTTCAGCACGTTCTTCGCGCTGCTGCCGCAAATCCTGATCTATGGCATCTGGGCGGCGTTCGCCTTGCGCTCGGCCTGAACAGATGAACAAGAAATGGCTTCCCGCCGCGGGCATTGCGCTGCTCATCGCCATTCCCCTTGCGCTGAAGCTCGCCCGCACCGATGGCGCGAAGCAGGTCGAGTCGGAGCAGGCCGAGCTGCGCGCGCTGACGCCGTCGGTGCTGGCATCGGGCACGCTGATGTACGAAAGCGAGGTCAAGCTCGTTTCCGAAGTGATCGGACGCGTGAAAGACGTGCTGGTGCAGGAAGGCGACCGGGTGCAGCAGGGGCAGTTGCTGCTGAGCCTGGACCCGGAAAATTCGCTCGCGGAAATCTCCCAGCTCGAAGCCGCGCTGCGCCAGTCGGAGCTGCATATCGACCGCCAGCGCGTGACGTTCGACACCCAGAACTCGAAATGGAAACGCTACGCGACGTTGCGCGCGCAGGGCATCGTCGACACCAACACCTACGAGGAAGTGGAATCGCAGCGCGCGCTCGCCGCAGTCGAACTCAACACCAGCCGCGCGATGTTGAGCCAGACGCAGGCGCAGTTGCGGCAGGCGAAGGAGCGGCTCGCGAAGACGCAGATCCGTTCGCCCATCGGCGGCAAGGTGACGGTGGTGTCGATCAAGGCGGGCGAGACGGCGGTGCCCAGCGCGATGAGCATCGCAGGCTCGGACCTGATGGTGGTCGCGGACACCGCCAGCCTGTATGCCGAGATCAACGTCGACGAAACCGACGTGGCGCGCATCGGCATCGGCCAGGAAGCGAAGATCGTGCCGGCGGCGTTTCCTGACAAATCCTGGTCGGGCAAGGTGGAGCAGGTGGCGATCTCGCCGCGCCAGAACGCCGGCCAGAGCAAGAGCTATCCGGTGAGAATCCGGCTGGTCGCCACCGACGACGTGAAATTCCATCCCGGCATGAGCTGTCGCGCCGAGGTCTCGACGCGGCGCGAAGGCGCGCCGAAGACGCTTGCCGTGCCGGTGCAGGCGGTGCGCTACGAAGAAGTGCAGAAGGATGAGAAGACCATCGCCAGCGTGTTCGTCGTGGACGGCGGCAAAGCGCGCCGGCGTGTCGTGGAAACCGGTGCCGCGGACGATGCGCACATCGAGATCACGCGCGGTTTGAAAGAGCACGAGGAACTCGTGACCGGTCCGGCGAAGACGTTGCGCTTCCTGCGCGACGGCGACCGGGTCACGGTGACCGCGGCCGACAGTTCAAATGACGAGAACGGCAAGGCCGCGGCGCCGGAGGCGGGCGCCGACGCGAAGTCATGATCGAGCTGCGGGGCATCGGCAAGACCTATCGACTTGGGGAGACTGAGTTCGTCGCGCTCAGCGACGTGGACCTGGCCATCGAGCGCAATGAATTCATCGCGCTCACCGGCGCGTCAGGATCGGGCAAGTCGACGCTGATGAACTTGCTGGGATGCCTCGACACGCCTACGACAGGCACCTACTCGCTGGACGGCGAAGCCGTCGCCGGTCTCAGCGAAGACGAACTGGCGCGGGTGCGCAATCGCAAGATCGGCTTCGTGTTTCAGAATTTCTACCTGATGCCGCGCGCAACCGCCCTCGACAACGTCGCGCAGCCACTGATCTATCGCGGCCTGGCGCCTTCGGTCCGCAAGGAACGCGCGGCGCGCGCGTTGGCGCGGGTGGGCTTGGCGGATCGCATGCAGCACAAGCCGAACGAACTCTCCGGCGGGCAGCGCCAGCGCGTCGCCATCGCGCGCGCTCTGGTCGGCAATCCCGAGCTGCTGCTCGCGGACGAACCCACCGGCAATCTCGACAGCCGCACCGCCAGGGAGATCCTGGCGCTGTTCGCCGGCCTGCATGCGGACGGCTTGACGCTGATCATCGTCACGCACGATGCCGGTGTCGCATCGCACTGCCATCGCGTGGTGCGCTTGCACGACGGCGAGATCGCAGAAGACCGCCGCCAGTCGCCAGTGGCCATCGTCGCGGAGCCAGCCTGATGTCGGCAGCGACGGCGAAAGCCACTGAAGAAAGCGGCGTGCTGAAGTTCTCGATGTACGCGCTGCAGGAGTGCGTGCGTTCGGCGCTGTCGAGTATTCGCGCGCATGGGCTGCGCAGCTTTCTCACCATGCTGGGGATCGTGATCGGCGTGGCGTCGGTGATCTGCGTGATCGCACTTGTCCAAGGCCTGTCGCAATCCATCTCGCAGCAATTTCAGGGACTGGGCGGCAGCACGCTGACGCTGCGTGCCGATACGCCGTTCGAGGACCAGATGCGCGGCAAGATCAACCGGCTGCGCACCACCGATCTCGACGAGTTGCGCTTCCGCATCGACGGCATCAGCAACATCACGCCCATCGTGCTGGCGGGCCAGCAGTTCGGCGCCGAAGTGCGCAACGGTCCGAACAAGGCCAACGGCCAGTTGCTCGGCACGACTGCCAGCTACCAGGATGTGCAGCAGACATTTCCAAAGACCGGCCGTTTTCTCACCGCCAGCGACGATGTCAGCCGCCGCCGCGTCGTCGTATTGGGCGAGCAGATGCGGCGCGACCTGAAACTGCCGGAGAATCCAGCTGGCCGCTTCGTGCAGATCGGCGCCGAATGGTTCAAGGTCGTGGGCACGATGGAGGCACGCGGCGAAATGTTCGGCATGAGCCAGGACAGCTACCTGGTGATGCCATACCAGACGGCGCTTGCCATCACCGGTGCGCGAGTGCAGCCGAACCTGTGGATCAGTTTCTCGGTGAACGATCTGGAAGCGATGGATCCGGTCCGCCAGCGCGTGGTCGGATTGGTGCGCCGGCTGCACAATATCAAGAATGGCGAGCCGGCGGATTTCGTCGTCGAGGCGTCCGACACGCTGGCCAAGACCTTCAAGCAGATCTCCACGACCATCACGCTGGTCATCGCCGGCGTCGTCGGCATCTCGCTGCTGGTGGGCGGCGTCGGCATCATGAACATCATGCTGGTGTCGGTGACCGAACGCACGCGCGAGATCGGCATCGCCAAGGCGCTGGGCGCGCCACGTCAATTCGTCCTCATGCAGTTCCTGATCGAGGCGATGATGCTCGCGCTGCTCGGCGGCCTGATCGGCATCGTGCTCGGCTTCGCCGCGAGCTACGGCATCGCCAGTACGATTCCGAATTTCCCGTCGCCCGCCGTGCCGTGGTGGGCAGTGACGGGCGCGTGCCTGTTCTCCGGCCTGATCGGCGTGATCTTCGGCATCCTGCCGGCGAGCAAGGCGGCGAGCCTTACGCCCATAGATGCGCTTCGCTACGAATAACGAATTGGTGTGCGTAGGTTGGGCTGAGTCCTCGAAGCCCAACATCTTCGGCGCGGCCAGGATCGTTGGGCTTCGAGGACTCAGCCCAACCTACGAGCTCAGCTCAGGCATGCGCGCATGCGCTGCCGTTCTTGACAACAACCCCGCGCCAGCTTCTGATTCGCCCATGAATCGAGTCGCGGCTCCGGTGGGATCGTTGCAGGTTGCGTTGGCGCACACGGCGCAATTGCTCCAGACCAATCCAGTGCTGGCCGCCGAACAGGCGGCGGAAATTCTCAAGGCAGTGCCCCAGCAACCCACCGCGATGCTGTTTCTCGGCATGGCGCGCCGGGCCAATGGCGATGCGCTAGCCGCCATCGACATTCTGCGTCCGCTGGCTGCCGCGCAGCCTCAAGCCGCGCCGGTGCACTACGAATTCGGGCTTGCGTTGGGAAGCGCCGGACAGTGCGACGACGCCATCGCAGCGTTGCGTACTGCGGTGGGACTGCAGCCAGAAATGACGGAAGCCTGGCGCGCGCTCGGCGATTACTACACAGTCGCCGGTGACGTCGATCGCGCCGACGCAGCTTATGCGCAGCACATCAGGTCGTCGATCCGCGATCCGCGCTTGATGGAAGCGGGCGCCGCCCTATGCGACAACCGCATCCCGCATGCTGAAGCGTTGCTGCGCACTCACCTCAAGCAGCATCCCACGGACGTTGTCGCGATCCGCATGCTGGCGGAAGTCGGCGCGCGGCTGCGGCGCTACGCGGATGCCGAGAATCTTCTGGCGCGCTGCCTCGAACTGGCGCCGGGTTTCACCGCCGCGCGCCACAACTACGCCGTGGTGCTGCATCGGCAGAACAAGGCCGCGGCCGCGCTGATCGAAGTGGACAAGCTGCTTGCGGCGGAGGCGCGCAATCCCGCCTACGCGAATCTCAAAGCGGCGATCCTGGGGCGGATCGGCGATTACGAAGAATCCATCGAAATCTATGCGGGCGTGCTGGCCGACTATCCCGCCAACGCGAAGATATGGATGAGCTACGGCCACGCGCTGAAGACGGCGGGCCGCGAAGCGCAAAGCATCGAGGCCTATCGCAAGAGCATCGAATTGATCCCTGGTTGCGGCGAAGCCTACTGGAGCCTGGCGAACCTCAAGACGTTCCGCTTCACTGCGGCGGAGGTCGCGGCGATGCGCGCACAATTACGACGCGAGGACTTGTCGGTCGAGGATCGTTTTCATTTTCATTTCTCGTTGGGCAAGGCGCTGGAGGATGCCGGCGATTTCGCGGATTCCTTTGAGCACTACGACCGGGGCAATGCGTTGCGACGCTCCGGCATTCCCTACGACGCCGAGGAAAATTCGGCGCACGTGCGCCGCTGCAAGGAAGTCTTCACGCGGGAGTTCTTCGCGACCCGCGCCGGGTTCGGCAGCGCCGCGCCGGACCCGATTTTCATCGTCGGTTTGCCGCGTTCCGGCTCGACGCTGCTGGAGCAGATATTGTCGAGCCATTCCGCGGTGGAAGGCACGATGGAATTGCCCGACATCATCGCGCTGACTCGCCATCTCGCCGCGCAAGCACCCGACGCCGGCAAGCACAAAGCACAGCAAGTTGCCCGCTATCAGGATGTGCTCGCGTCGCTGAGCGAACAGGAATGCCGCGCGCTTGGCGAGCAATTCCTGCAGCAGACGCGCATCCAGCGCAAGACCGGCGCGCCGTTCTTCATCGACAAGATGCCGAATAATTTCGCGCACGTCGGCCTGATTCACCTGATCCTGCCGAACGCGAAGATCATCGATGCGCGGCGCCATCCATTGGGCTGCTGCTTTTCGGGCTACAAGCAGCACTTCGCGCGCGGCCAGAATTTCACCTACGGCCAGGCGGACATCGGCCGTTACTATCGCGACTACGTCGAGCTGATGGCGCACTTCGACGCGGTGCTGCCCGGCCGTGTGCATCGAGTCTTCTATGAAACCATGATCGACGACACCGAAGCCGAGGTGCGCCGCCTGCTCGACTACTGCGGATTGCCGTTCGAGACGGGCTGTCTGCGCTTCTATCAGAACGAACGTGCCGTCCGCACGGCAAGCTCGCAGCAAGTGCGCCAGCCCATCTTCCGCGATGCCGTCGATCACTGGCGCAACTACGAACCCTGGCTCGGTCCGCTCAAGCACGCGCTGGGGCCGGTGCTCGATGTCTATCCGGGAGTTCCTGAATTCTGATGCGCCGCCGCTCGCTCTTGGAGCGCGCTCGCCGCAGCGTGCCCGATCTTGATGCCGTTTGTGGCTGAAAAGCCAAGCATGCTGCCAATTGGCTGCAATGACTGGTGAATCGGCGCAGCCATAGGCATACACTTCGGCCGAGTCGACAATAACGGGGAGCCGACCATGACACGTAGCCGACTGCGGAAGATGAAGCGGACTGAAGCCGCGAGCCGTACCCGCAAATTCCTGCGGACCGCGCCGATGGTCTCGGCCATCTCCGCGCTGCTGGCCGGGAGTCCCGGTGCATTCGCGCAAGACGCGCCGGAAAGCGGAGTGCTGGAGAGCGTCATCGTGACGGCGCAGAAGCGCCAGGAAAACCTGCAGGAAGTGCCGCTCAGCATTCAGGCGCTGGGCACCGCCAAGCTCGACGAACTGCACATCCAGAGCTTCGACGACTACGTGAAATTCCTGCCCAGCGTCTCGTTCACGACGCTCGGCCCCGGCTTCGGCGTGGCCTACATGCGCGGTGTCGCCAGCGGCGAAAACAACAACCACTCCGGTCCGCAGCCCACGGTCGGCATGTATCTCGATGAACAGCCGATCACGACCATCCAGGGCTCGCTCGACGTGCACCTGTACGACATGGCGCGCGTCGAAGCGCTTGCCGGTCCGCAAGGCACGTTGTACGGCGCGAGTTCAATGGCTGGCACGATTCGCCTCATCACCAACAAGCCCAACCCCGACGCGTACGATGGCGGTTACAACATCGAAGCGAACTCCGTCGGCCATGGCGGCACGGGTTACGTCGCCGAAGGCTTCGTCAACATTCCGATCACCGAGTCCGCAGCCATCCGCCTGGTCGGCTGGTACGAGAAGGACGGCGGTTACATCGACAACGTGCGCGGCGAGCGCACGTACCCGACGTCGGGGGGCTGCATCACCAACGGCGATACCACGCCCACTTGCAGCATCGCGAGTCCCGCGCGCGTCAAGGACGACTACAACGACGTGGAGACGTTCGGCGGCCGCGCCGCGTTGAAGATCGACCTCAACGACAGCTGGTCGATCACACCGTCGGTCATGGCGCAGGATGCGAAGAGCAACGGCAGTTTCGCCTACGATCCGGCGGTCGGCGACCTTAAGATCTCGCACTATTATCCGGAGCGCACGAGTGACCGCTGGCTGCAGGCGGCGCTGACGCTCGAAGGCAAGATCGGCAACCTCGATCTGGTCTACGCGGGCGCTTATCTGAAGCGCGACGACGTGGTGAACTCGGACTATTCCGACTACTCCTTTTTCTACGACCGGCTGGCCTACGACGCCGGGTACGATGCGTACTGGACCGACAATGCGGGCAATCCGCTCGCCGATCCGTCGCAATACATTCACGGCACCGACACCTATCGGCGCTTCAGCCACGAGTTGCGAGTGTCGTCGGCACAGGACAAGCGCACGCGCTTCGTCGCCGGGTTGTTCTACCAGAAGCAGAAGCACGGCATCTTCCAGGACTATCACATCAACGGCCTGAACGATGGCACTGCGGTCACCGGCTGGCCCGACACGCTCTGGCTGACTCAGCAGCAGCGCGAGGATGAGGATTACGCGTTCTTCGGCGAAGTGAGCTTCGACATTACGCAAAGTCTCACGCTCACCGGCGGCCTGCGCACGTTCAAGGCGAAGAATTCGCTCAAAGGCTTCTTCGGTTTCAGCGAAGGCTACAGCACCAACTTCGGCGAGTTCCTGTGTTTCTCGCAGGTCTCGTTCCGCGGTTCGCCGTGCACGAACCTGGATGCGAAGGTCGACGAGTCCGGCACCGTGCCCAAGGTGAACCTCACCTGGCGCATCGATGATCAACGCATGGTCTACGCCACGTACTCCGAAGGCTTCCGCCCCGGCGGCATCAACCGCAACGGCACCGTGCCGCCGTATGAGTCGGACCGCTTGAAGAACTACGAATTGGGCTGGAAGACGACCTGGGCCGACAACCGCCTGCGCTTCAACGGCGCGGTCTTCCAGGAAGACTGGGACAAAATCCAGTTCTCGTTCCTGCCGCCGAGTGGCGCCGGGCTGACCGTGATCAGAAACGCAGGCGCCGCACGCATCCGCGGCATCGAAGCCGATCTCGCCTTCGCCGCGACTCGATCGCTGACCATAGGTGGCGGAATGTCGCTGCTCGATGCGGAGCTGACGGAGGATTACCTTCCGAGTCCAGGCGACCCGCCAGCCGCGCGCAAGGGCGATCGCTTGCCGGTGACGCCGAAGTTCAAAGCGAACATTACCGCACGCTACGAATTTAACGTCGGCGCATACGACGCGCATGTGCAAGGCGCAACCGTCTACCAGGGCACGAGCTTCTCCGATCTGCTGGCCGCCGACCGCGAGGTGTTAGGCGAGCAAGGCTCATACTCGATAACGGACTTGTCGGCGGGCTTCAAGAAGGATCAGTACTCGGTGGAGCTGTTCTTGAACAACGCGTTCGACAAGCGCGCGCAGATCTTCACGTTCGCGCAGTGCGCCACGGATGTGTGCGGCGTCAACCCGTACATCGTGACAAATCGTCCGCGCACCTTCGGCGTCAAGTTCGGGCAGGAATTCTAGCCGCTCGATCTCTTGCCCATTACCCGGCGTGTGCGTTCTGCGCACGCCGGGTGGCGCTCGACCTGCGCATTTATTCACGCCGCTGATTCTCAGATCGGAAAAAACTCTGACTCGGAAAAGAGTCTGAGTCGGAAGAGTTCCGATTCGGAAGATTCGCGTTTCAGGACCGGCCGTGAATACATCCCTAATGGTATGGACCCATCCCCCTACATTGCGGCCTTGCAGAGCAGAGGGCCAAGATGAGGGTGATGAAACCAACTCAACTGATTTGAGGAGGATGGGTCCGTGAAAGAGATTAAAACGTTGGGGATCGATTTGGCAAAGAGCGTTTTCCAGCTGCATGGGGTGGATGAACGTGGGGTGGTGGTGTTGCGCCGTCAGCTCAAGCGCGCGCAACTGCTGAACTGCATCGCCCAGCTGCCCCCCTGCTTGGTAGCGATGGAAGCGTGCGCCAGCGCGCATTACTGGGGTCGGCAAATCAAGGCGCTGGGCCATCAGGTGAAGCTGATCCCGCCGCAGTACGTGAAGCCCTTTGTGAAGGGCAACAAGACCGATCGCAACGATGCGCAGGGCATCTGCGAGGCGGCGCTGCGTGCGGACATGCCGGCGGTGGCGCTCAAGAGCGAGGAGCAGCAGGCGGTGGTGTCGCTGCATCGCCTGCGCGCGGTGCTGGAGAAGCAGCGCAAGCAGTTGGCCAATCAGTTGCGCGGTTTGTTGGGTGAGTTTGGGATCGTGATCCCACGCAGTATGGCGGCGCTGCGTCGTGAGCTGCCGCAAGCCATTGAGGGCGTACCGGCGGTGTTGCGTTCGAGCTTGCAGCAGTGTGCCGAGCGGTTGCGGCAGTTGCAGGAACTGTGTGAGCAGCATACCCAGCAGATCCAGCATCTGGCGCAAGCGACACCGGTGTGTCGGCGTTTGATGCAAGAGCGTGGCATCGGCCCGCTCACCGCCTCAGCGTATACGGCCACGCTGGGCGATCCGCGGCATTACCGCAACGCCCGCCAAGTGGCCGCTTCACTGGGATTGGTGCCTCGCCAGCATTCCACCGGGGGCAGGGCTGTGCTGTTGGGCATCAGCAAGCGCGGCGATTCGTACTTACGCACGCTGCTGATCCACGGTGCGCGGGCGGTGCTGCGCCATGTGCCCGGCAAAACCGATCCGTTGAGCGTGTGGCTGCAGCAACTGGCCAGGCGGGTCGGGATGAACAAAGCCGCCGTGGCGCTGGCCAACAAGAATGCCCGCCGTCTGTGGGCTATCTGGCGCGCTGAAAGCGCAGAACTGGCTGCGGCGTAAGACACGGCAGCCCCCTACGATTGATCACGTCCAGAGTTTGCGAAGACAGTGAATACAGTTGACGGTCAAAGAGGTCAAACCCGCGTACTGCGAACCTGCAGCCTACTTCGGTCTACAACGACCGCATCCCTGTTGAGGTCAGTGCGCGCGAAACACCATCAGGGCCCGAGATCCGCACGATCTCACACGCAAGGCCGGATATATGGTCGCAACCTTCCTTACCGTCTCTCATCCACTGCCCTTGCAACACCGGATGGGTCCATATATGTAGGCCTTCGAGCGCGACGTCCTGTCGCTCACGATCCCGAAAAGCGAATCTGCCGAATCAGAACTCTCGGAGTCGGAACGAAGAAAGAGAGCGAGGCGGAGATTCGCAGCATGAATTTCGTCCTACGGCGCCGCGTGCAATTCCGCGAAGCGAAAACACGACAGCGTCAGTTTTTGTCGAGGAGGCTTTAAACGCGGCGACCGCGCGATAAGCTTCGCCGCAGATCGACATGAGCGGTACAACGATATGGTCCATAGATACTTTTCATCCGCCGCGCGATTGCTCGGGGCACTCGCACTTGTAAATGCGTTGCTGTGCGTGGTGTCAGTTCAGGCTGCTGACACTGCACCGAGCAAGTCTGCTAAGTGGAAGGCACCACGCACCGCGGACGGCACACCGGACCTGCAGGGTACTTGGACCAACGCCACGATCACACCATTCGAGCGGCCTGCGGAATATGGCGAGCGGCTCGTGCTCACCAACGAGGAGGCGTTCAAGCTCGAGCACGCCGAGGCCGCAGCGGTGGAGAAGGGCAACGAGCCTACCGATCCCAAGCTCGGCATCAAGGATCTGCCGTACGATTGTGGTCGCGGCTTCACCGGCACGAACTGCGGCTACAACGGTTTTTGGGTCGACCCTGGCACGCAAGTGATCACGCTCAACGGTGAGAAGCGCAGTTCCATGATCGTCGATCCGCCGAACGGCAAGGTGCCGCCGCAGACAGCCGAAGCCCGCGCTCGCGGCGGTGCGCGCATGGCTGCGTTCCGCGGCGGTGGTGGCGGAGGCAGCGCCGACGGACCGGAAGTGCGTTCGCTCGGCGAGCGGTGCCTGCTGTCGTTCGGTTCGAGCGCCGGGCCGCCGATGATCCCGCTGCTGTACAACAACAATTACCAGATCGTGCAGACCAAGGACACCGTCACCATCCTGGTGGAGATGGTGCATGACGCGCGCATCGTGCGCATGAACGACAAGCACCTGCCGTCGAA